>Ga0209062_1000388_pt1 | contig 145093 bp, 109 predicted proteins | sample Coa_R2_2_FD_187158 | JGI IMG/M metagenome (GOLD analysis project Ga0209062, IMG submission 187158) | Surface soil microbial communities from Centralia Pennsylvania, which are recovering from an underground coalmine fire - Coalmine... | ecosystem: Environmental > Terrestrial > Soil >... | reverse complement strand
AGTATACTGCATGACGCGCAAGCCTCCATCCTGGAGTGGTGACGTGTTGCAACATCATTCTCAGGATGGAGCTTGCGTTCATCTACCCCCCGCAACTTCAACAACCTGCAAGTTGGGGACTACTGTCTGTGCCTCTGTGGTTCATTGTGTCCTATTTCTTCGGTTCCGGCGATTTGGGGATCACCTTCATTTCGTCCTTGAGCAAGTCCTCGATTAGCTTGACGCGATCAGGATCGTCCTTGCGAGCCTGAGCCACGTAGGCGGCGGCCTCGGCGTTCTTGGGATCAGCCCAACTCGCCGCCAGCGCGAACTTCAGAATTGCACGACGGTTGATCGGCAATGTGTTGTGCGTTTCCACTTTCGCGTACTTGAGCACCGCAGCGGTCATTTCCCAGGCTTTCCACTTCCGCAAATCGTCGATGGGCATATCGGCAATGTCCGGGTGTGCCAACAAGGCGGTCATGCCGTCGAGGAGTTGCTTCTTGGTCAGCACATCGGGGCGGTATTCCCAGAAGAAGCGCAGCGTCTTGAGTCCGGCATGCTTCACCAGGAATTCTTTCTCCGGGTCGCTGACGAGTTTCATCAGGTAATCGTAACCATCCTTTTTGTCGAGCAGGATGTAGCCCATCATCATGCCATCGATTCCGCTGTTGAACTTGCGGTCGGGGTCGTCGAGCAGCGCGCGAATCGCCTTCGCGTGTTCCGCCTTCCCGCAGTGGCCTAGCAACATCCCGTAAAGCCCGTACCGCGATGCCCGCGTATTCGGATCTTTCATCCACTTCATCAGCGTCTCGGCGGGGAGTTTTGGAGCGAGTTCGACAACTTCCTTGTATTCGGCCATCGCGAACTCGTTGTATGCGTCGCCGCTAATCTCGATGTCGTTGGATTCGAGGTGATCGAAGAAGTACCGCAGGCGAGTGACGTTATCCTTCTGCCGCACTTCGAGCGCGCCCTTCACATACTCCGGTAGCTTGCTATCCGGACCAACCGCGACTCCGCGATACGGGTCCACATCGCCGTTAACGATGTTGAAAAAGACCATGTACTTGGTCGGCTTAACGTCCGGCGGGACGAATCGTGGGATGACGAACACCTTCTTGTCCTTCACGAGCGGGTGCCCCTTGATGACCGCTTCGATGGTCATGTCGGTGGTGCCCTTCGACGTGCCGGGATCTTTGGGGTCCGGTTTGGCGTTGCCGAGCGTGCCATACAAGATGAAGTCAGCTTGGGCCACCTCGCTGGTCAATGTCTGACCGCTTGGCGGGCCGCACGCTGGGCAAGCATTCGCAGGCGGAGTAAAGTTCAGCAATGCGGCCGCGACTACCACGCCGGCAAGCAGAATACGAAGGGACATTTCCAACTCTCCTGTGCGGGGACAGCACATTATCCGGGTTAACCACCCAGAGCCAAAGCCGCAATCTCGCGCAGGCTGTGGATTATCACGACGTTAGACCAGCTTCGAGTTCGGATAACCGCTGTTCCACAAGCCGGAGGGGGTTCTCCCCCTCTTCCGGCAAGGTGGGACGAAGTGCATCGAGGTAGAAGCGGGACTTGGAGATGGTTCTGCGGCGGCTGGCGGCCGAGAGGTGCGTCGAATCGCTGAGGTTGTCGTAAATGTCCGCGAGTTTCAGCACCTTTACCTGCCAGGGGGCTTCCGAGAGCACTTTCGCATACACCGTTTCGCGTTCGTCGTGCGGCAACCGCATATCTTTCGTCAACGCCGCGACCCAGGTCGCGACCTCCAAGCCGAACCGCTCAATGATGTCGTCGCAATCGGTGGCGGTGTCCTCAATGGTGTCGTGCAGCAGAGCTGCGGCGAGCATGCGTGGATCATCGAAACCAAAAACGTGGCGAACGGTCAGGCAAACACGAAACACATGGCTCACGTACGGTGTCTGCCCGTCCTTCCGAAGCTGATGCCGGTGGGCACGAGCCGCGAACGCCGCGGCTTCAAATGGGAGATCAGTGGAGGAGATAGGTGAAGTAGACATGAGAGTTATTGTAGCAGAGAGCACGTAGCGAACCCCGCCCGCAAGGGCCGCAAGGGCGGCGTGTGCAGGCGAGCGGCTCGACCCACCGCCCTTGCGGGCGGGGTTCGCCTGGCTCTTCACTCCTTCTTCGCGCCATCAGGGCCATCACTTCGCACAATACCCAGCGTCGCACTTCGTCCTTCAGCACCGAGGAAACTATCATGCGCGGACAATCGCTGGGAGCGATCGGGTTGTTGCTGGTCGCGGGCGTTGGACTGTACGCATTCGCCACTCCGACACAGCCGCCAGCCAAAGAAGAGACGCCGAAAGACGTATCGAAACCGCTCGAACGCGTCCTGCCGGGGCTCCGCAAAGATGGCTTCGTGCAACTGCCGAATCAGTGGTCGCTCAAACCCGCTGGCCGGCATCTCGAAGTGGGCGACCTCCCCGTCAACATCGCCCTCCACCCCACCGGCGAGTTCGCGGCCGTGCTCTGCGCTGGCTTCGGGCCGCATGAAATTCTCATCGTCGACCTGAACCCCGCGCGCACGCAGGTTCTCTCGCGTGTGCAAATCCATCAAGGTTTTTATGGCCTGACCTGGAGCAACGACGGCCGCCAAATCTTCGCGAGCGGCGGTGAGGATGAACTCGTTCACGTCTTTGACTTCGACAAGGGTTATCTGACGAAGGGAAAGATATTCGACGTGAGTGTCGCGAAGAATCGCAAGGGCGTGATTGGTGGGCTGGCGTTCGATCCGGCGGGGAAGGATTTGTTCGTTGCGTCGCCGTGGGCAGATGCCGTGGTTCGCGTGCCGCTGGTGAACCCGGACAACAAGAAAGTCATCCTCTTCGAACCACTGATGGCGAAAAAGGAACCCGGAAAGGGTGAGCCGCCCAGCCCACCGGACGGCCGAAAAGAAGACAAGCCGAAAGACGAGGCGGACAAGATCAAAGAACCGGCGGTGTTCCCCTATACGTGTTTGGTTGAGCCGGGAGGAAAACGCTGCTTCGTGAGTTTGTGGGCGCGTGCTGCGATCGCGGTGATCGACCTGGACAAGAACGCCGTGGTCGCAACATGGACCACCGCCGAACACCCCACGGAAATGCTTCTTTCCCCCAAGGGCGATGCACTCTACGTGGCGTGTGCGAACTCCACGAAGGTCAGCGTCATTGATCCAGCCGACGGGAAGGCCCTTCAAACGATCAACTGTGCTCTTTACCCCAACGCACCCAACGGCAACACCCCCAACAGTCTCGCGATGACGCCCGATGGCGAGTTGCTCTTCGTCGCCAATGCCGACGCGAACAACCTCAGTGTGTTGAATATCGCCGACCGCACGAAAGCGGTCTCGCTGGGCTTCATCCCGACGGGTTGGTACCCCACGAGCGTCCGCTACAACGCGGCCGACAAGCAGCTTTACATCGCGAACGGCAAGGGCATGTCGTCGAAGGCCAATCGCAACGGGCCCAATCCACTCGTACCGCAATCGCGGAATCTCAGCGAGTACATCGGTCAGTTGATGAAAGGCACGCTCACCATCATGCGGCTGCCCACCCCCGAGCAAATGAAGACGCATACCAAGAACGCATACGCATGCACTCCGCTGCGCGAGAAGAACGCCGTGCGCACCGAAGGGGCTGAAGCCGACAATCCAATCCCGAAGAACATCGGCGATCCCAGCCCCATCAAGTATTGCCTCTACATCATCAAGGAAAACCGCACCTACGATCAGGTCTTTGGCGATCTGGCCGCCGGACCTAACCCGATTGGAAATGGTGAACCGGGGTTGTGCCTGTTCCCGGAATCGGTCACTCCCAATCACCACAAACTCGCGAAGCAGTTTGTGCTGCTCGACAACTTCTATGTCGATGGCGAAGTCTCGGCAGACGGCCACGAGTGGTCAATGGGTGCCTATGCGTCCGACTTCGTGGAGAAGTCCTGGCCGCTGAGTTACCGCGGCGGCAAGCGCATCGGTTACCCCAGCGAGGGGCAATACGACGCGATCGAGCGAGGCAGCGGCGGCTACTTGTGGGACAAGTGCATCGAAGCGAAGGTGAGCTTCCGGACGTATGGCGAATGGGTTGAGAACGGCAAGCGCAAGCCGGATGGTACGTACGAAGATAGCTTCGCGAAAGTGAAGGCGCTCGAAGGCAAGTTCGACCCCAAATTCCACGGCTACGATCTCGCTTACCCCGACGTAAAGCGTGCGGAACGCTTCATCAGCGAGCTGAAACGCTTTGAACAAGCGGGTGAGATGCCGCGCATGCAGGTTCTTCGCCTGCCCAATGACCACACCGCCGGCACGCAAGTCGGGGCCCACACCGTCACCGCGATGGTGGCGGACAACGATCTTGCACTTGGCATGGTGGTCGAAGCGGTGAGCAAGAGCAAGTTCTGGAAGGAAACCGCGATCTTCGTGATCGAGGACGATGCCCAGAACGGCCCGGATCACGTGGATGCGCACCGTGCGGTTGCGCTCGTCATTTCGCCGTACACGAAGCACAAGTTCGTGGATAGCACTCTCTACTCCACCACCAGTATGCTCCGCACGATGGAGTTGATTCTCGGCTTGCAGCCGATGAGCCAGTTCGACGCCAGCGCTCGCCCAATGTATGCATCGTTCACCGCGAAGCCGGACCTGAGCGACTACACCCATGAAGTTCCGAAAGTCGATCTGACCGAGAAGAACAAACCGGGCGGCTTCGGCGCGAAGTGGATGGAAAAGCAAAACCTGGCGAAAGAAGATACGCTCGACGATCTGCTGTTCAACGAGATCATCTGGAAGGCAGTGAAAGGAGAACGCAGCCCGTGCCCACCGCCGGTGCGATCCGCATTCTTCGTACCGTTGAAAGCCGCAAAGAAGGACGATGACGACGATTGAGAAATGCAACTAATACAGGAACCCGATGAGACTGTCGCATTGAACGAGCCGCGACCGCAAGGGAGCGGGAATCGCTGCCCGCTCCCTTGCGAGAGATGAGAACACGTCCTGCCGTGTTCTCATCTACTCCTGCGACGCGGCTCGTTAAGCAACGTGACACTTCCCAGCGGCTTCATGTATGAGTGCTTGGCGTTTTGTCCTGGGCTGAGCTTGGTTCACCGACCGACCGATCGGTACACTGCACGATGAATGGGGGGCGATGTCCAACGCAACGCCAAGCACCGCGAAGAAACTCATGACCGCGGGTGAACGCGAAAGTTCGAGAGTACTTGACCAACGGCGTGAAGGTTGTTTGGCAGGTGGACTACGAAGACCGCAATGTGACAGTACATCGCCCGAACCAGATTATGGAGATTATCAAGGAAGATGGCGAACTAACCGGCGGCGACGATCTGCCGGGGCTATTAATCAAGGTTGCGGACATCTTCAAATGACCCGCAGAGCGAGCCAGGGCACCGGAAACTCAACCCCCTTCGCCTCCTGCCTCGGCTTCGTAAACTGATTGCATGGTGCGCATCAAGATTTGCGGCGTCACGACTCCCGCCGATGCCCGGTTCGCAATCGAAGCCGGAGCCGACGCGGTCGGGCTGAACTTTTACCCGAAATCGCCGCGTTTCATCGCCCCCCCGCAAGCCGCGGAAATCGTTCGGGCATTGCCGGCTTTTTCTTCGATGGTTGGTGTCTTCGTTGGTATGCCTTTGCGACAGGTGTGCGCGGTCGCATTTCAGCTCGGTTTGCGCGGTGTACAAACTTACGATGACCAACCACCCGCGGAGGACACCTTTCCCTTCGCCCACATCCCTGCGTTCCGCGTGAAGGACGTGGCCGGACTGGAGACTGTCCGCCGGTTCGTGGCAAGCGCAACGAGACTTGGCCGCCCACCGACAGCGGTGCTGATCGACGCACACGTGGAAGGGCTCATGGGAGGCACCGGTAAACCGGCTCCGTGGGAGCTACTCAAAGGCTTCGACCCTGGCGCGCCACTGATCCTTGCCGGTGGCCTGACGCCAGAGAACGTGGCGGAAGCCATCGCGCTGGTTCGTCCGTGGGGAGTCGATGTCGCAAGTGGGGTGGAAACATCACCCGGGGTGAAAGACCGTGAGAGATTGACGCGATTTATCGAAAATGCAAAACGCGCTGCGTCCCTTTTTGCTTGACTTCGCCTCCTTTGTCGTTGTGGATGTGTTTCCCGGTCTTACAATAACCGTCGCCAGGACGGCTCGCGCCTTACAACCGGACGTGTGTGACTCACGGGATTGCCCGGCATGAGTACCGGATACTGGCTCGGCGTCGATCTCGGCGGAACTAAAATTCTCGCCGGCTTGTTCGACGACGACCTGAAACTGCTCGCACGCTCGAAACAGCCGACCGCTGCCGAAAGCGGCCCGGCGGGCGTGGTCGCGAACATCGTCAAGGCTGTTGACGCCGTCGTCCGCGAGGCCAATGTCGAGTCTGCGCAAATTCACGGCATGGGTCTCGGCATTCCCGGCCAAATCGAACTCGGAACGACAAAGATCAAATTCGCGCCGAATCTCGACTGGCGTGACGTGGATCTCCGGCCGCTCTTGCCCGTGGCGTGGCGGTGGCCCTTGGTGGTTGAGAACGATGTCCGCATGGGCACCTACGGCGAATTCGCTCACGGTGCCGCGATGGGCGCGAAGAACGTCCTCGGCGTCTTCGTCGGGACTGGCGTCGGCGGTGGATTGATCCTCAACGGCGAACTCTATACCGGCTTCAACGGCAACGCTGGCGAAATCGGCCACCTCATCATTCACTGGCGACAAGGTGCACACCTCGAAGGCATTGCCGGCCGTAAGTACATGATGAAACGCGCGAAAGACATACTGGATGATGCCCCCAAGCGCGTGCGGAAAGAATGGAAGGGAATCGATCTCACGGCAGTCCGCAGTTCACAACTCGCAGAGTACTACCAGAAGGACGATCCGGTCGCGGTGCAGCTTGTGGATGATGCCGCGCGTGCACTGGGCGCAGCACTCGGTGGACTTGTGAACTTCATCAGTCCGGAAGTGATTGTTGTTGGCGGTGGAGTGACCGGTGCGCTGGGCGAGACGTTCATCGAACGCATCTGGGAAATCGCCCAGCGCTACGCTTTGCCTGGAGCGGCGAATGGTGTCCGGTGCATCGCCGCCGCACTGGGGGACGACTCCGGCATCGTCGGCTGTGCCGCCTTCGCGAAATCCCGACCCCGTACTGCCACGGCGTCGGTGGCGTAAGGGTTTGTCACGCATCGTCCATTCGAAACGAATTCTCCGGAGCTGGCGCTCTCCCCTCTGACTATCCAAAACACCCGATGAATCCCGACTGGCGTACGCGTTACAACCTGGCTGTCGAAATGGCCCGCAGAGCGGGCGACCTCGCTCGTACTTACTACGAATCCACGTTCGAAGTCGAGCACAAAGCCGACAGCAGCCCGGTCACGATCGCGGACAAGAACGCCGAGAAGCTCGTCCGTGACGCCGTGACCGCCGCCTTTCCCAACGACGGCTTTCTGGGCGAGGAATTCGGCGACCAGCCCGGAAGCAGTGGATTCCGCTGGGTCATCGACCCCATCGACGGCACGAAATCCTTCATCCGCCATGTCCCAATCTGGGCCACACTCATCGGCCTGGAATACCGCGGCGAACAGATCGGCGGAGTTGCTTACATTCCCGTTTTTGGAATGACGTACCGGGCCCTTCGCGGTGATGGAGCCTACCTGAACGATCGCCGGATTCGCGTCTCGAACATCCGCACATTGGCGGATTCATCGCTGTGCTATTCCAGCATGGGTTGGTTCACCCGCGCTGGCCGCGAAGACGTCTTCCACACCCTCTACAAGCAGACGAAGCGACAACGCGGGCACGGCGACTTTTACGGCTTTGTACTTGTGGCCGAAGGTGCTGCCGACATCATGATCGAACACGGCGTCAACCCGTGGGATGTGGCGGCGACGAAGGCCATCGTGGAAGAAGCCGGCGGCATGTTCACCGACTGGAACGGAAATCCCACCATCCACACACCCGATGTGCTCGCAACCAACGGTGTGCTCCACGCAGATATACTGGCGATCCTCCGAGGATGAGAGAAGTTTCTTCGAAAAGTTCCAGGGTCCAGAGTTCCAAATTGAAAACCGAAAAACTGACTGCCTTTAACTTGGAACTGAGAACTCTGGAACTTGCTTCCTCCGAGAGTTGCCACTCGGACACTTGGGCGGGACAATAGTAAGACCTGTATTCGCCAACCCTCCCGCCCGTTTCCCCTCTCACAATCGGAGTAACCCTCCATGCGACGACTTGTGTATGCCGCGTTGACCGCGGCCACTCTCCTGACTGCCGCTGGCCTGAGCACCGCCGCTGATGACAAATGGGCGACGGTGAAAGGCCAGGTGGTCTTCCCCGCAGACAAAACACCTCCTAAACGAGACGCGCTGAAGGTCACGCAAGATAAGGATCACTGCCTCTCGAAGGGCGATCTCCTTGATGAATCGGTGATCGTCAATCCGAAGAACCGTGGTGTAAAGAATGTTGTCGTCTTCCTGCGGCCGGACAGCACTGACCCCAAGGCCGAATTCCCGAAGGATCAGATTTTCCCCGACGACGCCAAGCGCAAGCCCGCGGAAGTTGTGATCGATCAGCCCTGCTGTATGTTCGTTAACCGCATCACCACCGCTCGTGTCGGTGATACGATCGTCGTGAAGAACTCCGCTCCTGTCGCGCACAACTTCTTCTGGAATACCGGCGAGAACAGCGATTACAACGTGACGGTGCCGAAGATGGAATCGTGGAAAATGCCGCAGCCGCTCAAGAAAGAGAATCCGCCGATTCAGTACAAGTGCACGATTCACGGCTGGATGACGGGCTATGTCCGCATCTTCGATCACCCGTATTATGCCGTCACCGACGAGAATGGTAACTTTGAGATCAAGAACGCACCGGTTGGGAAGTACCGCATCGTTTACTGGCACGAAAACGGACTTCGTGGTGGTGCCAAGGGCCGCTTCGGTGATCAAATCGAGATCAAGGCCCCGGTCACCGATCTCAAGACGATCGACTTCGACGTCAGCCCGAAGAACTGATGGCATCTGGCGAACAGCGCGACGTAAGCCCGCCAAGTTGGTCACCCTCGGCGGGCTTTACGCCGTTCGCCAGATGCACTTGCTTCCAACGCGAAACATCAACTCCCCGCCGTCACCACAATTCGCTCGCGAGACTCAGCGTTTTTTTTTAGCCGTCGACGTTCGAGACTTGCGCCGATGAAATCGCGGAACAGCGGATGCGGCTTGGTTGGCTTCGAGAGGAACTCCGGGTGCGCTTGCACTGCGACGAACCAGGGATGGTCGCGGAGTTCGATTGCTTCCACAAGCGAGCCATCCGGACTGGTGCCGGAAAAGATCAAGCCGCAAGCCGCAAGCCGCTCGCGGTAGTGATTGTTCACTTCATAGCGGTGGCGGTGCCTCTCGCTGACCACATCTGTTCCGTACGCTGCACGGGCCTTTGTTCCGGCTTTCAGGTGGCACGGATACGCACCCAGTCGTTGCGTCCCGCCGAGCTTCGTGACCGCTTGCTGCTCCTCAAGCAGGCATACGACTGGATGTGGCGTCTCCTTGTCGAACTCAGTGCTATTGGCGCCGGCCAGCCCCGCAACGTGACGGGCGAATTCGATGGTGGCGCACTGAAGGCCGAGGCAGATGCCGAAGAATGGCAACCCGGTTTCCCGGGCAAATCGGATGGCGTCGACCTTTCCCTCAATGCCGCGTTTATCGAAGCCGCCGGGCACGAGTAACCCATCCACGTTTGCCAGAGCTTGCTCGGCTCCTTCGGCTTGGAGTTTGTCGGATTCAATCCGCACGACGCGTACTTTCGCGTTGTGGGCAATGCCCGCGTGGTCGAGCGATTCGTACACGCTCTTATAGGCGTCGCGGTGTTTCACGTACTTACCGACGAAGCCAATTGTGACCTCATGCGCGGGGTTGCGCATCCGGTCGAGCATGACCCGCCAGTCGGACATGTCGAGAGGTTTCGCCTGCGTCAGAGCGAGCTTATCAACGACGAGCTGATCCAGGCGGTTGTCGGCGAGCGAGAGCGGCACTTCGTAAATACTGAACTCCTTGTCCCGCTCCTCGATGACCGCACCACGTTCGACGTTACAGAACAGCGCGATCTTTTCGCATTCGTCCTTGGGAATCTCACGCTCAGTGCGGCAGATCAGGATGTCAGGCTGAATACCGATCTCGCGTAGGTCGCGCACGCTCCGCTGCGTCGGCTTGGTCTTCAGTTCCCCGGCGGCTTTCAGATAGGGCACCAAGGTGAGGTGGACGAACAAGCAATTGTGTTTGCCGACATCGAGAGCGAACTGACGAATCGCCTCGTAATAGGGCATGCCTTCAATGTCGCCCACTGTGCCGCCGATCTCGGTGATAACGACATCCACATCTGGTGCAACGACCTTGCGGATGCAGTTTTTGATTTCATCCGTGACGTGCGGAATCACCTGCACCGTCTTGCCACGATAGTCGCCGCGGCGTTCTTTCTCGATGACCGAGAGATAAATCTTGCCGGTGGTGTAATTGCAATCTTTGTTCAGAACGGCGTGGGTGAATCGTTCGTAGTGGCCAAGGTCGAGATCGGTTTCGGTGCCGTCGTCGAGGACATACACCTCGCCGTGTTGGTAGGGCGACATCGTACCGGGATCGACGTTCAAGTACGGGTCGAGCTTCTGCAGCCTCACCCGTAACCCTCTCTTTTCCAACAACATGCCGATCGAGGCGGAAGTCAGTCCCTTGCCGAGTGAACTGACCACGCCACCGGTAACGAAAATGTGTTTGCTCATTGCGCGACGGTCCTGGCGGAAGCGAACTCTCCAGCGTCACTATATCGCCTGCCACGCGATGAACAATCAGCGTAGGCTGCCAGGTCGTGTGAAGAGGTCTTCACGCAGCGCGGCGAGTCCCCTCTGCGCCCTTTTGTCCTCCTGTCCGATACCACCGCACGAACTCCGCATAATCGGCCGGAGTGTCGATTCCGCGGTGTGCGTGTGCCACGTGCCCCACGGCGATTGTGCCGCCAGTGCCGAGCACGCGAAGTTGTTCGAGTTTTTCCGATTGCTCCAGGATGTGAGGGGGCGTGGTCGCAATTTTCAGGAGAAATGTGCGGCGATAGGCATACACACCGAGGTGTTGGAGGAATCGCGGCGGGCGAGCGGCGAAGTCTGGTTCACCGTCGCGCACCATCGGAATCGGTGAACGCGAGAAATACAGCGCTCGCCCCCGGTCATCGCAGACCACTTTCACCACGTTGGGGCTGACATACGTTTCCTCGCTCGTGATGGGCACCGCGAGCGTGGCCATGTCCGAAGCAGGATCGGCCATCAGTTCCGCAAGCAGGTCAATCGCGCAGGGGTCGAGGAGCGGTTCATCGCCCTGCACATTGATGATGACCTCGGCACTCAGTTGCGCTGCGACTTCCGCCACGCGATCAGTACCCGATGCGTGATCGGACCGCGTCATGACCGCTCGGCCGCCGAATTCGCGCACAGCGGCAAAGATTCGCGTATCGTCAGTGGCAACAATCACGTCGGATGCACATTTCGCCTGACATGCCTGTTCGTAAACGTGCTGGATCAGGTATTTGCCGGTCTCGCGCAAGAGCGGCTTGCCGGGTAATCGCGAGGACGCGAACCGAGCTGGAATGACGATGGCAAAGCGCATGGCGACCTCCGTGTCGGAAAAATGACGGAGGATTAGACCCGCGCCACTCGCATGCGGCAAGGGGAAGTCGCTGGATGCGCTGACTTCCCATCAGGCAGGCCGGTTATGTTACACCTCCACGATTGCCCCGCCCGGCTCCGATCAGCCCGTTATGTTACACCTCCGCGAATGCTCCGGTGTTCGATCGACTCTGTATTAGTATCCGTATTTTCATTATACAATAATTAACTCAATTCAGTTTGAATCCTGCTCCTTGGGGCCGCGCGCACTCAGCGTTCCATCATGCAGTGCGGAGGCGACCAGCGCGCCGGTCGCTCCGGCTTCGCCCAGCCGGTCAATGTCAGCCCAACTGCGCACCCCACCGCCCGCAATCAAATCGATGTCGGGAAACTCCTCGCGGATCGCCCGCAACACCGGTTCCGTCCCTGCGCCCGTTCCCGTGCCGACGCGAGCAAGATCCAGCACGATGAGAGTGCGCACGCCCATCTCAACCACCCGGCGTGCGAGGGAGATGGCGTCGCGGTCATTTTTCAGCTCCCACGCACGCCAGTTGCCGAGCAAACGACCATCTTTCAGGTCGATGGAAAACGCCACAGAGCGTCGCAGCGGTTCAAGTAGAGTCTCCAACAGGATTTCCGGCACGCGACAGGTCTCGAATCCAACGACGGGACGGATATTCTCGTCTTCAGGATAATCCAGCACGTCCGTTTTCCCGATGCCGCCATCCACCCACACAGCCACCTCAAGTCGCGCGATCAACTCTCGCACCGCGGGCGACAAACCCCTACCACACCTGATGGCATCGAGGTCCGCGACATACAGCTCCACCGCCCCCGTCGCTGCAAGCAGCGCCCGAGCCACTTCTTCCGGCTCAGTCGAAGCAGTCAGTTTGCTGACGATGGGACGATACATATCCCGCTGACCCCCGACAGCACGCACCACTTGTCCGTGCATCACATCCAGAACGGGGATGATTCGCGGCGGTGGGTGGTGGAGTGGCATGGGAGGTGCGAATTCACAAACGTCTCGGTTTGAGGTTGGACGCCTCCACCCAAATCTCCCGCCCAACCGCAACCGAGACACATTCGATTAAAGGCGGGTTGGCCGTTCCAATGGCTCGGCTTATACTACTAGCTTCCGGGTCGCTCGCGCCCATGCTTGAATATGCGCCGAAGACCCACCTTAGCGCCCCAGAAACCGTGTTGGGGGCGAATCTTTCCTCAGTTGGGGGATGTGCCTCAATCATGCCAAATTACAGCGTGATCGGTGCCGAGTCCTCGAAGGAGTTTCCGTGGCTCTTGTCGACGTGAAAGTCCTGCTTGAAGCAGGCGTGCATTACGGCCACCGTGCCAGTCGGTGGAATCCCAAGATGCGGCCGTACATCTACGGCAAGCGCAACCTCATCCACATCATCGACCTCCGCGAAACGGTCCGCGGGCTACTCCGCGCCTATCGCTACCTGTCGCAAGTGGTCGCCAAGGGCGGCCTTGTGATGTTCGTCGGGACCAAGCGTCAGGCCAAAGAAATCGTTGAGCGCGAAGCCCAACGGGCCAACATGCCCTTCGTCAGCGAGCGCTGGCTTGGCGGCACTCTCACCAACTACCGCACCATCCGTAACCGACTGAAGCGGTTGCAAGAACTCGAAGCCATGTGGCTGCCGGCTGGCGAAAACCCCAACCGGGTTGACCTGAACACATACATCGCCAGCCTGATGACCGAGGCCGGCAAACTCGACCCCGCGAAGGCCCCCGATACATCGGACATCCGCACGCACTCCAAGAAGATGATTTCCACCTTGAGCCGTGAGTTGCTCAAGATTCGGCGGAACCTGATGGGTATCCGCGACATGATCAAGCCGCCCGATGCGCTGGTCATCGTCGGGCCGAACAAGGAACACATCGCGGTGAAGGAAGCGAAGCGGATGGGGATCACCACCATCGCGCTCATCGATACCGACAGCGATCCAGACCCCGTCGATCTGCCCATTCCCGGCAACGATGACAGCATTCGGTCAATCGAGGTTATCCTGTCCAAGTTGGCCGATGCATGCCTGGAGGGTCGCGCTGCCCTACCGCCCGAACAACAAGCGGCAATGAAAGCGCGTCAGCAATCGAAGGCACCGGTCGTAGCCGCACCCGTTGCCGAGACGAACCCCGCACCGGCAGGCGCTGTCTAATATTGGAAGTTCCAAGTTCCAAGTTCCACAGTTCCAAGTTGCTGCGATTACCGCGCGAAGCGGTGGCAGACAGCAACAGGTTTCGTGGATAACTTGGAACTGTGGAACTTGGAACTTGGAACTTGGGAGATTGATATGGCAGCCGTTACCCCGCAGATGGTCAAGCAACTCCGCGACCGCACCGACCAGCCGATGGGCCTGTGCAAACAGGCACTCGACGAAAACGGTGGCGATATGGAAAAGGCCATCGACTGGCTTCGCGAACGCAGCAAGGGCGTCAGCGCGAAGCGTGAGGGGAGCGAAACCGCTGAAGGCCGCATCGGCGTCTATTTCGATAACACTGCGAGCGTGGCGGGCATCATCGAGTTGCGCTGCGAGAGTGCCCCCTCGGCCAAGAGCGACCAGTTTATCGCGCTGGCCAATGATCTGGCCAAACACGTGACCACCAGCAAGGCCGGCGATGTGGCCGCGCTGCTCGCGGAGCCGTTTGGCGCCAAGGGCACGGTGCAGGATCGCATCAACGATGTGGTCGGCGTCATCCGCGAGAAGATGGTGATTCACCGCTTCCGCAAACTCGAAGGCAACCTCTTCGGCGGTTACGTCCACCATGATGGCACCGTCGGCGTGGTCATTGAGTGCGAGGGCACGAAGGCCAACGATGAAGTGCTCCGCGACGTGGCTGCACACATTGCCGCGCTCAATCCGCCTTATGCCGTGATCGCCGATGTCCCTGCCGAGGTGATGGCCAAGGAAGAGGCGCTCGTGAAAGCCGACATGGACGCCGACCCGAAGAACGCCGGCAAACCGGCCAACATTCTGGAAAAGATCGCCGAAGGCAAACTCCGCACGCGGTTGTCCGAAGTCGTGCTGAGTGAACAGCAGATGGCGAACGAAATGAAGTACCCCAAAACCACTGTCGGCGCGGCCCTGAAGAAAGCCGGTTTGGTACCGGTGCGGTGCGTCCGCTACAAGGTCGGCGCCGTGGCCCTCTAATACATCCAAACACTTAATTTAATAACGAGAACTGATTCATGCCTCACACTCCCAGCGCGTCCAAGCGCCTCCGCAAAGCCGAGAAACGCCGCCGGTTGAATCGTACCTCCGCCAAGAAGCTCAAGGAGCAGCGCAAGGAAGTCGCGAAAGCCATCGCTGGTACGGACGCGGCCAAGACCGCGACCGAGATGAAGAATACACAGATCTTGGTCGATCGCGCGGCGACCAAAGGTTACATCCACCCGAACAAGGCCGCCCGGCTGAAGTCGCGGTTGGTGAAGAGCGCCCGCGCCGCGGCGAACAAACCTGCCGCCCCCGCCGCAAAGTAAACTCAGCACGACACGATGCGTCGTCAGCCCATTGCCGACGACCCACAACAGCCCGCCAAAGGCGGGCTTTCTGTGTTTGGTAACCGCTCGTTCAGGGCTTCTTGTATCAACTTTGGCATCGGGTTATGCTTTCATAACCACCGCCTTGTGCCCTCCTCAAGTGTGTACTCTCATGCGCAAAATGATCGCGATTGCCCTCCTGGCTGCTGTGGCATGTGTGGCCGCGGGTGAAGACAAGGATCCGATCAAGGAAAAACTGTTTGCGGCCAAGGTCGCTTACGACAAGGAAATGCGACAACTCCGCAAGCAGGTGACCGAATGGTTCGACAAACAGGAGGAGGCCGCGCGCAAAGCCGGCGACAAGAAGCGACTCGATCAGATCAAGGAGGATCGCAAGGCCTACGAAGAGAACAGCGACTTACCCAAGGACGCACCGTACATCCTCCAACAGAAGCACCCCCTGGCAAAGAAGAAACTCGAAACGGCTTATGCTGAGGCAATCAAGGCGTATACCAAAGCCAAGAAGGACGATCTGGCCACAGCTGTAGAGAAAGAATGGGACGAGGTGAGCGGGAAGAACAAAGCCATTGATCTGCTCGCTCTCGTGGACCCGAAAGTTCACTCCGTCTTTGGCGACTGGCAGATGAACAAGAAGTCCCTCATCTGTGCTGCAAATAACACCACAACCGCTCAGCCACGGCTTCAGTTCCCCTACGAACCGGGGGAGGAGTACAACATTGAGGTGACGGTCCGGCGTCTTGAGGGGAATGAAGGATTCGGCATTGGGTTGGTCGCGGGCGGCCAGCAGTTACGTGCTTTGGTAGATGCATATCCCCCAATCGGCTACAAGACCGGGCTGGAACTCCTCGATAAGAAATATGTCTCAAGCAGCACCAATCCGACAACGGTCAGCGGTGCACTGTTGAAGGCCGACAAGGAGAACACGATCCTCTGTTCGGTTCGGCGCGAGAAGATCGAAATCTCGGTTAATGGCAAGCTTGTCACATCGTACCAGGGAGAATTCGATAAGTTTTCGCTCCCCCCGACCTGTACTGTACCGAACAAGAAGGCGTTATTCCTCGCTGTCCGTCAGAAGACCAGCTACCAGATCGACCGCGCCGTGGTGACACCCGTGAAGGGTAAAGGGACCATTCTGAAGTAGCAGCTTCGCAGTGAACTTGCGCGACTTGACGTCAAGGAGCTGTCATGATGCGTCGTCCGATCGTGATCGCCCTCCTTCTTGGGGTGATCTGTGCGACGTTGGCCGAGGACAAGGATCCGATCAAGGAGAAACTGTTCGCGGCCAAGGTCACTTACGACAAGGAAATGCGACAACTCCGCAAACAGATTGACGAGTGGTTCGACAAACGCGAAGACACCGCGCGCAAGGCTGGCGACAAAAAGATGGTCGATCAGGTCAAGGAGGATCGCAAAACTTACGAAGAGACCGGCAACTTACCCAAGAGCCTGCCAACACTTCTCCAACAGAAGCAGACTCAAGCGAAGAAGAAACTGGAGGCCGCTTACACCGAGGCCATGAAAGCTTACCTCATAGCCAAGAAGGACGACTTGGCCGCCGCCGTGGAGAAAGAGTGGGACGAGATCAACGGGAAGAGCACCGGGAAGAACGCCATTGATCTGCTTGCGCTGGTGAAGCCGAAGGAACACGCCGTCGTTGGTGATTGGAAGACCAGCAAGAAGTCCCTCATCTGTGCCGTAGACAACAACCCAGACAATCAGCCCCGGCTCTAGTTTCCCTACGAGCCAGGTGAGGAGTATGACGTTGAGGTGACGGTCCGACGTATTGAAGGGGACGATAGCTTTGGTATGGGGTTGGTTGCCGGTGGGCGGCAGTTGCGTGCGATTGTGGATGGGTGGCCTTCGGAGGGTTACGCAACTGGGTTTGATTTCCTCGACAAGAAAAAGGTCTTATTCAACCCCACACGGGTCAACGGCGCACTATTGAAGTCCAACAAGGACCACACAATCCTCTTTTCGGTTCGGAGCGAGAAGCTCGAAATCTCAGTAAATGGAAAGGCGATCACCTCATACAAGGGAGAATTTGTTCGTCTTTCATTACCGCCATACCTTCGTGTACCGAACGAGAAAGCGTTGTTCCTCGTCATCGCTCCGAAGACCAGCTACCAGATCGACCGCGCGGTGCTGACGCCCGTGAAGGGCAAAGGGACCATTCTGAAATAGCCCGCCGCGAGGTAAATTCACCACAGCACGCTCCGCGCCGCTCCCTTTCGTAACCTTCCGTTCGGGTCTTCTTGTATTCGCTTTGACGTCGGGTTATGCTTTCCGAACAACTGCATCCTTGGAGCGTGTACTCATGCGCAAGACGATTGTGATCGCCCTTCTCGTCGGTGTGGCGTGCGTGGCTGCGGGCGAGGACAAGGATCCGGTCAAGGAAAAACTGTTCGTAGCGAAGGTCGCTTACGACAAGGAAATGCGGCAGGTTCGCAAGCAGATTGACGAGTGGTTCGACAAACGGGAAGAATCGGCACGTAAAACCGGCGACAAAAAGGCTATCGATCAGTTGAAGGAGGATCGCAAGGCTTACGAGGAGAATGGCGAATTGCCCAAGAGCATACCAATGCTCATCCAACAGAAGCAGACCCAGGCGAAGAAGAAACTGGAGGCCGCTTACGGTGAGGCGATGAAGGCGTACCTCAAAGCCAAGAAGGACGATCTGGCTGGCGCACTGGAGAAAGAGTGGGATGAGATCAACGGGAAGATCGTACGGGAGCCGAGTACCAGTCCTAACAACAAAGCCATCGATCTGCTCGCGCTGGTGAAGCCGAAGGAACACACCGTCTATGGCGACTGGAAGATGAGCAAGAAGTCCCTCATCTATACCACGGACAACACGCTCTATCAGGGACGGCTCTGGTTTCCCTACGAGCCGGGTGAGGAGTATGACTTTGAGGTGACGATCCGACGCACTGATGGCGAAGATAGCTTCAGTATGGGGTTGGTCGCAGGTGGTCGGCAGGTGCGTGCAGTCGTGGATGGCTGGCCTTTGGATGGTTACGTGGCCGGGTTTGATCTGATCGATAAGAGATACGTCATAGTCAATGCCACACGGGTCAAAGGCGCACTATTGAAGCCCGACAAGGACAATACAATCCTCTATACCGTTCGGCGTGAGAAGCTCGAAATCTCAGTAAATGGAAAGGCGATCACCTCATACAAGGGAGATTACGATCAGCTTTCGTTGCACTCAACCTGTGTTGTTCCGAACAAGAAAGTGCTATTCATCTGCATCGGTCCGAAGAGTTCATATCAGATCGACCGCGCGATGCTGACACCCGTGAAGGGAACTGGCACGATCCTGAAATAACAGTCCGGTTACAGACGCGATGCAGAGCGCCTGCGTTGCTCCAGCCAAACGCACGGCGTCTGTTCGACACAACGAGCCCGCCCCCTGGCGGGCTCGTTGTGTTTCATAACCACTCGTCCGGGCCTTCTTGTCTTTGACAAGATGCGGGGTTATTCTCACTGAATACTGAACTCGATGTCACCCCCGGAGTGTAACGATGATTCGTCCAATCGTGATCGCCCTCCTCCTTGGGATGGCCTGCGCAGCGTTCGCCGAGGACAAGGATCCAATCAAGGAGAAACTCTTCGCGGCCAAGGTCGCTTACGACAAGGAAATGCGCCAGTTCCGCAAGCAGGTTGATGAGTGGTTCGACAAACGTGAAGAAGCTGCACGCAAGGTCGGGGATAAGCAGGTACTGGCGCAGTTGAAGGATGAGCGTAAGGCCTACGAGGAGAATGGCGAATTGCCCAAGAGCCTGCCATCGATTCTCCAGCAGAAACAGTCCCAGGCCAGAAGGAAACTGGACGCGGCCTATGCTGAGGCGGCGAAGGAATACATCAAAGCCAAGAGGGATGATCTGGCCAGTGCTGTCGAGAAAGAGCGGAGCAGCTTTGGCGTAAAAGAGAGCGATGCGCTGGCACCGGCCCGTGAGAAGTACACCAGATCCATGAATGAGGCCGATAGCAAGCTATTAAAAGATTTTGACAAAACAATTGAGAACACCACAAAGCAAAAGCTCCCAACAGAGCAAAAACTCGCTTTACTGGACACGCTCAAGGCGGAGAAAAAGCGATTCGAGGAGAGGAACCTTATTCCTATGTCTGAGCTAATGTTCCCCTTTCTCCCTACGTATTTCCAGAGCATGCAAACGGCGGAATCCCAGTTGAGGAAGAGCTACTCTGTTGAGATCGAGAAAGCGCTCAAGGCGAAAAATGAGCAAGTCGTCAAAGATCTGAGAAGCGATCTGGAGAAGGCGCTCGCTCCCAGGGTTGTTGCCCGGTGGCGGCACCAGGCGGGAATTGGACCTGTGTCCATCATGGTACTCTATTCCAATGGCAAGATTGGCAGCCCAGACAGCCAGAATACCTGGACGCTGTCGAAGGACGGTTCGATCACATTGCGATGGCCAAACCCAGTTGCGCCGGGCGGTGTCTGGCTTGACGTGTGTAAGATCACTCCCAACGGCTTGAACTACAGTGGAGCCAATCAGAAGAAAGTGAAAATTACCGGGCAATACATTGCTGATTGACCAACATGGCGTGAGATAGGCTGTCTGACTCTGGATCTCGCTGGCCCCTGGAGTGTAATGATGCGTCATTCAATTGTGATCGCCCTCCTCCTTGGGGCGACAGGTGCGGCAGGTGCGGCAGAGGCCGAGGACAAGGATCCAATCAAGGAGAAACTCTTCGCGGCCAAGGTCGCCTACGACAAGGAAATGCGGCAGTTCCGTAAGCAGGTCGAGGAGTGGTTCAACAAACGAGAGGAGACCGCACGCCAAGCCGGCGACAAAAAGACCCTCGACCAGTTGAAGGAAGATCGCAGTGTCTTCGAGGATTCCGGCGAATTGCCCAAGTCGGCTCCCACTCTTCTCAAGCAGAAGCACGACCGCGCCCGCAAGGCGCTGGACACAGCCTATGCGGAAGCGGTGAAGGCATACATCAAGGCCAAGAAGGACGATCAGGCCGCTGCCGTCGAAGAAGCCTGGAGAGAGTTCAAGGAGGGAGGGCCTGTCGAACTGCTTTCCTATGTGGACCCGAAAAAACATGCCGTGGGTGGGGACTGGAAGAAGGACGGAAAGGCCCTCGTGCTCAAGGGCGGGGACAAGCACGCGATTCTGCAACTCCCGTATGAACCGGGCGAGGAGTACAACCTCGAAGTCGCATTCCGGCGTCTTGAGGGGGATGGGGGGTTTTATGTGGTACTCAACGCGGGCGGCCAGTCCGCCCTGGCGATTGTGGACGGTTGGCCGATGTTCGGCTACATGAGTGGCATACATTACTTGGACGGCAGGGAGGCGAGTGACGACAAGAACGAGACGAAGGTCAAAGGGCAGTTCCTGAAGTCCAATACGGATTACACGCTGGTCTGTTCGGTCCGGAAAGATGCCATCAACCTTTCGCTGAATGGGAAAGAGATTGTATCGTACAAGGGGAAATTCTCCCGCCTCTCGTTTGACCCCGAAGCCCCGAACAAGAAGGCCTTGGTGTTCAGGATCGTCCCGGGCACTAGCTTCACGATCAACCGGATCGTGGTGACGCCCGTGAAGGGCAAGGGCACTATCCTCAGGTAGCCATCCCGATGCGGATGTGCTGGTGTGTTTCTGGATTGGGAACCTCACTTTCGGTGGGAGAAGCACAATGATGCGCCGTCCAATTGCGATCGCCCTCCTGGCTGGTGTGGCATGCGCTGCGTTCGCCGAGGACAAGGATCCGATCAAGGAAAAACTCTTCGCAGCCAAGGTCGCTTACGACAAGGAAATGCGACAGTTCCGCAAGCAGGTTGAGGAGTGGCTCGATAAACGAGAAGACACCCTCCGCAAGGCTGGCGACAAGAAAGCGCTCGATCAGTTGAAGGAGGAACGCAAAGCCTACGAAGAGAACGGCGAATTGCCCAAGAGCATACCGTCCGCCCTGCAACAGAGGTATGACCGGGCGAAGAAGAAACTGGAGACAGCTTACACGGATGCGGTGAAGGAATACACCAAAGCCAAGAAGGACGACCTCGCATCCGCTGTGGAGACAGAGTGGAACAACCTCACGAAGCCTCCCGGGATTAATCTGCTTGCCCTCGTGAAACCGAAGGAGCACCGTGTCCTCGGGGAATGGAAGAAGGATGGAGATTCCCTCGTGGGGGACAACCCGACGTTCCCCGGTGTCTGCATGTTGCCGTATGAACCAGGTGAGGAGTACGACCTCGAAGTAAACGCCCAGCGGCTCTCGGGGAAAGAGTACTTCGGTTTGCAACTCGTCGCAGGCGGCCGCCGCGTCTGTGTGGCCATTGATACGTACCCCTCGAAGGGCTACATGAGCGGTCTGGGCGACATCAATGGGCAAGGTTTGCTGGACAACGGGACAGCAGTGAAGGGGGGGGTTATCAAGAACAAACAACCTTTCACCATCGTTTACTCCGTCCGCAATGGAAAGATCGATGTCAAGTTCGACGGAAAGACGCTTCTCACCTACAAGGGCGAGTTTAACCGTTTCTCAATTCACTCGGACTTCCGCGTGCCGAACAACAAGGCGCTGGCTATCCAAATCGGCTATACCTCGCCGTTCCAGATCGACCGTCTCATTGTGACGCCGATCAAGGGGAAGGGAACAATTCTCAAGTAGCTGTCCCGTGCGTAATCGCGCGTTGGCTAATCGGGGACGTGCCGCCGAGTCATGCAAGGTCCGAGGGCATGTCCAGATTACCTGCATTGCGTTGCAAGGCGCGGATGGTTCAGGTAGTGTGTTTGATACCTGCACATCTATCTCTTGGTGGGAGGAACACAATGGTCCGCCAGGTGTTCGCAATTGTCTTTCTCGTAACGGCCATGTGCGTGGTCGTGGGTGAGGACAAGGATCCGATCAAGGAAAAGCTCTTCGCCGCGAAGGTCGCTTACGACAAGGAAATGCGACAGATTCGCAAGCAAGCGACCGAGTGGCTCGACAAGCGTGAGGAAACCTTCCGCAATGCTGGCGACAAGAAAGGGCTCGATCAGGTCAGGGAGGAGCGCAAGGCGTTCGAGGAATTCGGTGAATTGCCCAAGTACATGCCCACAGCCGTCCAACAGAAACAGACCCAGGCGAAGAAGAAATTGGAGGCCGCCTACGCCGAAGCCGTGAAAGCGTACATCCGGGCAAAAAAAGATGATGAGGCGGCAGCCGTCGAGGCCGCCTGGAAGGAACTCAAAGAGGGCGGGGCGATCTACTCGCCCTCGTGGATCCAAAAGAGCACGCCCTGGCAGGGGATTGGAAGAAGGACGGAACGGCTCTCGTCGGCATTGCCGCCAACAGAGACGCACGACTCCGGCTCCCGTACGAGCCGGGAGAGGAGTACGACTTCGAGCTGACGTGCCGACGCCTCAAGGGAGGGGACGATTGCATCTGCTTGGGACTCGTCGCGGGTGGGCGCCAGACATGCGTCATGGTCGATGGGTGGCCCTGGCGCGGCGGTATGGCCGGCATCGATGCAGTCGATAACAAGCGTGTGGAGAATAACGCTACAATGGTCAAAGGCGTGTTGCTCAAAACCGACGCGGATCACACGATCACCGGCTCCGTCCGGGCGGGCAAGATCGACTTGTTGGTTGATAAGAAGCCAATCACCTCGTTTGCGGGGGAGTTCACTCGCCTTTCGGTCATCCCTCAGTATGCCCCGCCGACGCCGAAGACGCTGTTCCTCGTGATCGGTCCGAAGAGTTCCTTCCGTATCGACCGCATCCGAGTGTTGCCCGTAAAGGGGAAGGGAACGATTACCAAGTAGTCCAGCGCGGTGCAAGCGAGGGCGTCGAGTAATCGGGACGTGCCGCCGGGTCGCGTAAGACCAGGAGCACGTCCCGATTGCGTTGTCAGGCGGTTTTGTTAGCCTTTCATATACGGTAATGCTTCTCGGCTGGAGGAACACAATGATTCGCCGGGTGTTCGCGATTGCGCTTCTCGTAACGGCCGTGTGTGTGGCGGCGGGCGAAGATAAGGATCCGATCAAGGAGAAGTTATTTGCGGCCAAGGTCGCTTATGACAAGGAAATGCGTCAGTTCCGCAAGCAGATCGAGGAGTGGCTCAACAAGCGTGAGGAAACCGCACGCAAAGCCGGCGACAAAAAGACGCTCGATCAGGTCAAGGAGGATCGCAAAGCCTACGAAGAGAACGACGAATTGCCCAAGAGCATGCCAAAGACCCTCCAACTGGCGCCGGAGCGCGCCAAGAAGAAGCTGGAAGCCGCTTATGCTGAGGCAGTGAAGGAATACACCAAAGCCAAGAAAGATGAACTCGCAACCGCGGTTGAAAAAGAATGGAAGGCATTTTCCTCGAAGAGCAACGCTGGCGCAATCGATCTTTTGGCCCGTGTGGATCCCAAGACCCACGCCGTGGCCGGGGACTGGAAGTTGGATGGGAAAATGCTCGTGGTTGCCGCTGATGACAATGTCCTGGCCCGACTGCAACTGCCATACGAACCGGGCGAGGAGTACGATCTCGAAGTGAAGTGTAAACGCACCGCGGGGACCGATTCCTTCAACGTCGGGCTTGTTGCTGGTGGCCAGCAGGTGCTTGCCGTGACCGATGGCTGGCCCCCCAACCATGTCAGCGGCCTGAACCTCGTGGACAGCAAGTGGGCACTGGACAACGTGACGATGGTAAAGGGAGAGTTGGTAAAATCCGATGTGAGCCACACATACACCTACTCCGTCCGGAGCGGCAAGATCGATACCGCGCTCGACGGGAAAGCGGTGATCTCGTTCAAGGGTGACTTCACTCGTCTTTCGCTCTCCAAGGGAACCGGTATTCCGAACAAGCAGGCGCTGTTCCTTTTCGTCGGGCCGAAGACATCCTTCCTGATCGACCGCATCGTGGTGACGCCCGTGAAGGGGAAGGGAACAATCCTCAAGTAACTCTTTCGGTGGAGAACCATAATGATTCGCTGCCTGCTCGCTATCGGCCTTCTCGTCACGGCCGTGGGCATGACCGCGGGTGAAGACAAGGATCCGATCAAGGAAAAGCTGTTTGGTGCCAAGGTCGCTTACGACAAGGAAATGCGGCAGTTCCGCAAGCAAGTTGAAGAGTGGTTCGACAAACGGGAAGAAGCCGCACGCAAGTCTGGCGACAAAAAGCTACTCGATCAGTCGAAGGAAGATCGCAAGTTCTACGAGGAGACCGGCGAATTGCCCAAGACCGCGCCTGCTGCTCTCAAGCAGAAGCAGGACCGCGCCCGCAAGGCTCTGGAAACGGCCTACGCCGAGGCTGTGAAGGCATACACCAAGGCCAAGAAGGACGACGAAGCTGCGGCCGTCGAAGCGGCCTGGAAGGAGTTCAAGGAGGGCAGTGCCGTCGATTTGCTTGCACTCGTGGATCCGAAAAAGCACGCCGTGATCGGGGACTGGAAGAAGGACGGAAAAGTCCTTGCGGGAACGACCCGGGCGCGGCTGCAACTTCCGTATGAGCCGAGCGAGGAGTACGACCTTGAGGTCAGTTGTCGGCGGCTTGAGGGAGAGGATTGTTTTGGCCTCGGCCTGGTAGCCGACGGGCGCCAGTTCCTCGCGGTAATCGATGGTTGGTCGCCGAACTATGTCACTGGTCTGAATATGGTGGACAACAAGCACGTGCCGGACAACGCGACGGCAGTTAAAGGTCAATTCCTGAAGCCCGATAAAGATAATGTCGTGACCTGCCGTGTCCGCAGCGACCACATCGATATCCTGGTAAACGGGAAGTTGGCCACTTCATTCAAGGGCGAGTTCTCGCGGCTATCGCTTGACGCTGGCCACCGCGTCCCAAACGAGAAAGCACTGTTCCTGTATTACGGCCCGGGAGCGTCTTTCTCGGTTGATCGGATCGTGGTGCGCCCTGTGAAGGGCAAGGGAACGATCCTCAAGTAGTTGCGCGTCATGAAATCCTGGGAAAGTTCCGCCCCGCGTGTCGATCGATTCGCGGGGTGTCTGCTCGGATTGGCCGTCGGGGACGCCATCGGCGCTCCTTACGAAGGACTGACGCACGCCGACATCTTCTTTCAGTTCGGCTCGCCCGAAAAACTCGTCAAGAACCCCTCCGACGACACGCTTTTCTACACCGACGACACCGAAATGATGATCGGCGTGGCGGAGACGCTCGCTGAATGCGGACGAATTGAGGAAGAGCAACTGTGCCAAGCATTCGTGACGAACTACCACCCCGAACGCGGCTACGGCCAGGGTGCGCGGCGAGTCATTGAGGCAATGGCGCGCGGAAAGGATTACCGCACGCTTGCCGCCACGATCTTCCCCGGCGGATCGTTCGGCAATGGTGCCGCGATGCGTGTTGCACCAGTCGGATTGGCGTTCGCCGATTCACCGGACGAATTGTGGGAACAGGCTCGCCTCTCTGCACTACCGACGCACACACATCCACTGGGCATTGAAGGCGCGCAACTGTTGGCGTTCGCAATTGCCTGGGTCTTGAACGTCACTTCATTTGATCGCAAGGCGTTTTACCGTGCCTTGCTCGAACGTGCCGCCACCGAGGAGTTCCGCTGGCACCTTTCGATGGCCGCGAAACTGAAGCCGAGCGATTCGCTGGCGGGTCTCGGCAGCACCTTGCACGCGCATCGCTCCGTGGTCACCGCCATCGCATGCTTTGCGGCAACGCCGGGCGATTTCGAGATGGTAGCGAGTCGGGCGATTGGCTTGGGCGACGACACGGACACGGTCGCCGCGATGGCCGGGGCACTCGTTGGTGCATTCGCCGGACACAGTGCAATTCCGTCGGGGTTGCTCGCGAAACTCGAAGACGGCCCGGCGAAGGGAAAGACACACATCACGGAATTAGCCAGAAAATTGGTCGAACGCACAAGTACATCGAACCCGAGTGCGTGACTTGAGCCTATCGCTCAGAGACACGCTCGATCTTCACCCTCGGCAAATGGGCAAGCAACTTCTTTGCGCCCTTGGCGGTGACGGACGTGTGTGTGAGATCCAAATACTCAAGATTCTTGGAGTTCCGGAGGTGGAACAGACCGCTGTCGGTGATATTGGTCTCTGCCAGTTCGAGTTTGCGAAGGTTGGTCAGCCCGGCCAGGCGTTCGAGTGTCACATCGGTAATCGGGTTGTACCGCAAGTCGAGGGCTTCAAGGCCCGTGAGTGTCGAAAGGGCAGCAGTCCCGGCGTCGGTCAGAGGCCATTCGTCCCCACCGCCAGCGTGGTACACGTGCATGCCGATGAGGCTGAGTTCCCGTAACTGGGTCATTCCGGCCAACCCGTCCAGGTTATCGATGGCATTGTTCCCGAGGCACAGATTTCGCAGCCCGGCGTACTTGGGAAAGTGCCACAGCCCACGGCTCGTGATCGCGGTTTGATACAAGTCCAAATGCTGCAACTCGGGGAGAGCTCCGAGCAACTCAACGTCGGCATCCGTGATGTGGCACTGGATGAGTCGCAACGCACCGTCTCTCCTCCACCCCTCATACTCCATTTCGTCAAACAGGAACGCTCTGGCAGCCCGCTGTTGATCTTCGACCGGTAACCGCCTGAACCGTTCCGCCCGAGCCTTTTCCCATGCGGTCCACTCCTTGGGGGTGGCTTCATTGCGGCGTGTGGAATACGTGCGGATCCGGACGAGCCGGGGCGTATCGCGGAGGGAACTGAGCCACGGACCGGTGAGGTTACCGCCATTGTAATTGATCCGCCGGAGCCTGGGATGTTGGGCCAGAGCTTGCATCCCATCGCCCGTGAGGTTGCCTCCGTGGAAGTCCAGTTCCGTCAGGAATGGGAGGGTTGCCAGATGAGCGAGTCCCGCGTCCGTGAAGCCTTCGCCATCCACCGAGACCCGAAGGATCTCGGGGCAGCGAGCCAGGGCCGCTGCCTCCTCGTCCGTCGAGATGCTCACATGGTCGATGAAGCCGCGCTCGAAGTAACTTGCATCGTGCAGCGGTGCAGGCAGCGGGTTCCACTCCGCCTTGTGGGCCGCGCGCAACTCGCTCTCACGGCCCTCGGCGCCCGCCGGGATATCTCCGGTGCGCCAGTGCCGGGCAATCACGACCTGCAGACGGATAAACTCGGCACGCTCGGGTTCGCCGTTCTCCTGGAGCCAGTCGGCGTAGACGAGGCGAGGTAGATCATCATCCGGGTCGTCCAAGCAAGCGCGGAACAGGGCGTCACCTGTGTTCATGGCCGGACCCGTGGATGCGTGGATCTGCCGCAAGAACCCAGCCGGCTGACGCCGGCGTCAGCCGGCTGGGTTGCGATCAATACCTGCTTATATCCCGATCGCCAGAACGATTGCGGCGCCTATCCCCTCGATGCCGACAAATTCCAGCGGCAGGCTGAACGATTCACTCACCTCCACGCTGATCGTCTTCCCGTCGTCGCGCGTGACGGTGAGATTCGGGAACAGGTGCCGATTCAGTTCGTGCGCGTTGGGGATGAGGCTGAGGTCGAGTTGGTCAGCGATGGAATCCGCTTCGTCGCCACCACTATCCAGGGCCCCGAGGACGCCGAAGAAGATCGGCCCCAGCGTGCAGAGATTGTCCACCGTGGATTTCGGCGAGCAGTATTGCAGTCCACAGCCATCAGCGGGAAGCTTCGCCAGACGTTTGGCAGTCTCGGCGTCTGGTTTCCATCGCGCCAATTTGTCCTTGGCACGGAGGATGAACCCCTGCACCGGTTGCGGATAAGCGGCGATCACCAGCCAGTCGTCCACGACGGCATACGTCGGCGTGACGAAGGCGAAGCCGCTGGAGTGGAACTCGCGAATCTCTACCCCCTTGAGCATCTTCTTGCGGAGTTTGACGGGGCGGCCGGTAAGCGACTCCACTACCCCTTGCAGACGAGCGGTGGCCGTCTTCACTTTCGCTGCATCTTTCACCGAAATGCAGACGACAGTTCCGAGAACCTGAAACCCTTCAGCCGGACTCTGGAACATCACCACCTTATCGCCCAGGTGTTGAAGGAGATCGTCCTTCAGCGAGATTCCCAGGAGTTTGTCCGCTTCCCGCATCAGGTATTCTTTGCGCGCCTGGATTGCTGCTGGAGTGTTCTTGCCGACGTCGTTTTCCACCCCGAATTCCTTTTCCATGGAGAGGAATTCAACGAGACCCACGAGAGCATCGTACGTCGCAGTGGGGTCGAGCCGCAGCGCGGAGAAGCGGGTCACGTCCGGCGGCATCGGCGGCAGATCGTTCAGACCCAGCGGTTTATTCACAATCGCCTTCGCAAGTCCCCTTCGTTCGCCGGGAATATCGAATTCCCAGAGGGCGCGCGATTCTTTTCCATCGAAGCCCGAAGTGAACACGATTGATTTCAAACTGCTGATGCCGTTGGAATCGAGCCGTTCCTTCAAACCCGGCACGAACAGGCCCGCGAGCCCCTTCGCAAGGGTCATCAGCCGCCCTGTATCCGCGAATCCACGCGTCACGACCTCAAACTTGCCGGGTTTGCAACACCTCTGAAACAAGGGGTGTTCGGTCAGACCGCCCTTTTTGGCGTTAGTCTGCATTTCGGAAATCACCACCTCGGGCTTCCGCGGGCCGATGTAGTAAACGAAATGTTTCCCCTCCACCCACCAAGCAATGTGCGTATCTTGTAGACCTTTGTCGCGATTGAGACAGAATCCCTTTCGCCCACCACTTTGGAACGGTTTGATCTCGCCATCCGTGACTCGGACGATCGTCCGGAACGCGCTGAACAGCACTTCCGCCTTATCACCAACGTCCGGGACGATGAGGATCAGCTGCGCGTCTGGCATGAGCAGGTCCGTGTCTGGCTCCTTGCCGTTGATAAGCCCGCCGAGGGCTTGAGCGGCATCTCGAAGGGATGGGGTCGGGGGACGCAATTCGGCAGCGATCAGCACACCCCGATCGGCGATGAGGTCAACCAGCTTCTCGGTGGCTTTCAAATCGACGAGATGAGCCTTGAGTTCGGCGGGTGGCTTCCCTTGTAGAAGCGGATCAGCCAGCACCACCGAGCCAAGCAATTTCGGCCCCGCTGCCAACAGCGTGCGGATACTGTCGCCGGTGGGTCCGGCCATCACGCCGCCCCAAATCGATTTCTTGTAGGCTCCCTTGTGCGCCGCGATGCCGTCCCAACGAACAAAGAATTGCGTGGTGGGTGGCAGTAGCTTCTCGGGCGCATCGGGCGAATCGCCCGCCAATGCTGGCGACGTCACAGCGAGCGTCAAGAATGCCAGGGTGAAGGAGCGAGGCATCATATTCCTCGTGGTGGAAGGGAGTTCCGAAACTGAAGACGTGAAGAGTGTAACGAACGGCGAGAAAGAACGAAAGCCGACGGGCCGATCCTGCGCCGTCCGAGGCATCCTTCGCAGACTTTTTATCGATCGAAGGGTCACTTGACCGGCTCATCAGTCTGACTCAATCCTTCTTGAAGAACTCCACCGCATTGCGGAAGAGTTGCAGGCCGTCACCTTCGGCTTTCAACCCGTGGCGGGTCCATTGCGGGTTCTGCGTCGGGAACAGCGAACGAATGCATTTTCTCGCAGAGATTATCTCGATCCGCTATAGGTTGCGAAGAACGCGGTCGGCGGGGCCTGGATAGCGCACACGCCGGTCGGCCCACATCCGGTCAATGAACGGCAACGGAGTGTTCAGTGCGTCCCCGAGGTCATCCAAGAAGGCATGCAGGAATGGGCAGTGGGGTGGAGCACTGAGAACCTGCTTCCAGTCAAGTGATTCGAGCGCCGCCACTCCGTTGGCGGTCTCCCGATATTTTCTCCGTCGATTCACAAGGGTCGGATCGCAGAGGTAGTGAAGATAGGATTTTGGGTGGAACTGACGTTGGGGCATGTTCGCGAGCCGATCAGTTCTGGGCGGTAGATCGAGGAACGGCTGATCGACTGTGAGGAATTGTTCGAGGTCGAGCGGATCTGGCAGCACGGCTTGTTGTACTGTTCCCGCCCGCTGTAATGCTTGCGTCTCACCAAAGAAATAGGCTTCGGTCATTGGCCGGAACAAATGAAACGAACATCGTTCGCGAACCTGCGTGTATCGCAGCGTGGACTGTTGAGGCCATGTTCGGCTGATGTATGAATTGACCGCGGCTCGAAATAGAGACAGAACAAGCTCGGGTTGATGCTGGTTGCAGAGTTCCAAGTCTTCGACAACGTATGCAAAGTCAATGCGTTCTCCTCTGCGAGCAGGAAAAATTGCGTTGACCAGTTCTGCGGCGAGTTCTTCGAGCGTGCTCGGGATCGGACCAGATGGGTTTGCGACAAGCGGAGCGACATCTCGAGAGGTAAATCCGTCCAGATGCCTTTCCGGCGGGCGCACGACGAAGGTGTGAACGGGGAAAAGTGGGGTGAGTGCACGCACGAGACCGGCATGTTCCAGTTTTCCTGTTGGAATTAAGGCGACAACAGCCATTGTCACTCACCCTGATGAGCCAGTTTCCCTCCGGCGGCTCCATTCGACCGCGGGAGTTGCCCACCAAATTCCCCGTGTTCGTAAAGCCTCCCAAGGGAAAAACGGGTAAGCCAGTCCGGATCGTACAACTCCGTTAATGGAACGGGGCGTTGTTCCAGTTCTCGTTCCATAACGAATACGGAGCTTGGTTGATCCTTGAATTCATCCAAGAGAACTGGCGAGTGCGATGCAAGACACACAATCAGATCGCGTTCGTCAGCCCATTCTCGAAATGCCTCAGTGATCTTTCGAATGGCATAAGGATGTAAATCGTTCCCAAAATCATCGATGGCAATGAACGAGCCTTCCGTCGCCCCGGCGACTGCTGTGAGATGGAGTAATCCCGTCAGCCACCCATCGGGAGCAAGCGCCAGGGGACAATGATTCAAGTTCTCGTCGATCACATCCACGGTTACCGTGAGTCCCGCGATGTCAAAATCCAGATCAGCAAAGACCTTGGGGAAGCCAGACCGCAAACCTTTCATAACGAACTCATACTGCGGTTTCAGTTCCCGCCGGTCTCGCCAGTTCCGCAAAACTGTGAACACATTGTTCCCGCTGGGATGCAAATAGAGGTCGCCACTTTGTCGGGAACCATTGGTCTGGAGGCTCCAGAGGTTGTAATTCCGGTAGACACGCGTCCGGGTGAGTGTCTGTATGAGCGGGGTTAATTCCTCGGCCTGCTCGGCATCGGCCACAATCCGAAGAGCAAGGCGTTCGTCACTCTCCGCGATCACACGCTCCTCACCGCGGTACACGAGTCGCTGTGCCAACGCGGTCCGGGAAAGGATAACTTCGTCCCCTCGTGTGACCCGCTCTCCAAGACGATCAGAAAGGGTTGGTCCGTGAGCGGTCAACTGCAATTCCCAACGGAGATTTCCAACCGTGAGAGCAACAAGAACCGGCTCCTCTCCCGACACTCCCCATGACCGCAGTTGATACACGCCCCCAAAGTGATCGATTGCACTTGGAGCACTTCGGAGGTAAGCGTTTCGCAAGAACTCCAAGAGGATTAGCAATGTCGTCTTGCCGGCACCATTTGGACCCACCACGACACAGACCCCTGATGGTGTCCAGTTGGTGTTGCGCAAAGCTCGGAAGTTTTTTGCTTCGAGCGTGATCGCGAAGGGTGTTGCTGGAATCGCAACCGTCATCGGTTTTTGTTGCAAGTCACGCAGTTGGTCACCGTTGATTGTCACGCCTTCGGGGTCCGCACGATCCACGGCCAACCAGGTACCCTCCTTCGTTTGCCACAATTCGAGTGTCCGGCCCGCCAGCAGTCGAGTTGCAATCCAGTCGCTACTCATTCGCTGCGGAGTCTGTTCGAGGTAATCCGGTCGAACCGCTGTTCCCTGATATGTGCAATTTACGAGATCAATCGAATGAAGCTTATCATGGTGATCGATAATCTTGATCGAGTCGGATGGCGGCGTTGCTTGACTCATGATGATTCCCCACAAAGGCGAAAGGCGCCCAGCACACAGTTGAAAAAGCGACCTCACATTCCGGCTGTCGGAGTTGTCCACTTACTGAGTAACATGGCAAGAAAGTCATTACTTATCATTGCAGAACAATGAACCTTTGTCACGGCAACTGCGACCCATTGGACCATTTACCCATGACCATTCCTCGCGCAGAGTCACTCAATCCTTCTTGAAGAACTCCACCGCATTGCGGAAGAGTTGCAGGCCGTCGCCTTCGGCTTTGAGCCCGTGGCGGGTCCATTGCGGGTTCTGCGTCGGGAACAGGTGCCGGTCGGGGTGCGGCATCAGGCCCAGCGCGCGGCCGGAGTAGTCGCAGATACCGGCGATGTCATCCTGCGCGCCATTGGGGTTAATCGGATAGCCGCCGCGGTGGCCGTTGACATCGACGTACCGCAGCACGATCTGCCCCGCCTGTTCCAGTCCTTTGGCGATCCACTCCTTCCGGCAGAGGAATCTGCCCTCGCCGTGCCCGACCGGAACATACAGCCGCTCGATCCCCTTCAGGAAGGGACATTTCCCCGGCGTGGCCTGGAGATAGACCCATCGGTCCTCGTAGTGGCCGGAGTCATTCGCTGCGAGCGTGGCCAGCGGGCCATCCTCATCCGGCGGCAGGAGCAGACCCGCTTTCAGCATCACCTGGAAGCCGTTGCAGATGCCGAGGATGAGCTTCTCCTGATCGCGAAACTTGCGCATCGCATCTGCCAGGAAGTGCTGCATGTAGAGCGCTTGCACCTTCCCCGCGCCCACGTCGTCGCCATACGAGAAGCCGCCAGGCAGCACAAGGATCTGGTAATCGCGGAGAAGTCGAGGATTGTCGCGGAGTGCGTTCATGTGCAGCCGCGTGCCTTGCCCTCCTACCATCTCAAACGCGACCTGCACCTCGTGGTCGCAGTTGGTACCCGGCGCCCGGAGGATGAGTGCATGTGGCGTCGCCATGACGAAAATTCCAAGTAGAAGGGAGTTTGTGCTTGACCCGCACAAGGGGGAAAGACACACTCGTTGTAACGTCCTTCCCCCGCGCGAACTAGGGGGTCCGACGGATCGACCGGCAGCGGACACTTCCAACAAACCGCTGCCTCCCGGAGGAGCCGCGATACGTTTCGCTGATGGGCTCCGACCCTTTTTCCGAGGGGTAGGGGTACTTTTCGCAATTTTTTTTGGCGACGGGTTGACACCCACCCCCCTCCCTTTTATCATTCCCCTACCACTGCAACGCGACAGCAAACGAAGTTGAAAAGACTTCAAAAGCATCGCGAAGCAACCCAAAACCGCTAGTTATTCACAGCGGCATTTGGAGCGGTCTTTGACAAGTTGGTAGCGAATGCCTTACGTGGTGGGTTAATGCCGTTACTCGGCGTTGACCCAACATATGGCAAAGTTAGTTTTTGGTTCCGACGCAATGCCGAAAGGCAGAGTGGAGGAGCCTTAAGCCAACCAGCCAATTCTTTTGAGTCAACGAAACGAGCAACGGAGCAGATTGAACTCAACCAAGTCCCGCGTTCGGCCCGCAAGGGTCATGAGTGCGGCACAATAAAAACTTGAAGGGTTTGATTCTGGCTCAGAACGAACGTTGGCGGCGTGGATTAGGCATGCAAGTCGGGGGAATCCCAGCAATGGGGGAACCGGCGTAAGGGGCAGTAATGTATAGGTACCTACCCTGGAGTTCGGAATAGCCATCAGAGATGGTGGGTAATACCGGATGATGTCGTGAGACCAAAGATTTATCGCTTTGGGAGGGGCCTATATGATATTAGCTTGTTGGTGAGGTAACGGCTCACCAAGGCTAAGATGTCTAGCGGGTGTGAGAGCACGACCCGCGCCACTCGCACTGAGACACTGGCGAGACACCTACGGGTGGCTGCAGTCGAGGATCTTCGGCAATGAGCGCAAGCTTGACCGAGCGACGCCGCGTGAGCGATGAAGGCCTTCGGGTTGTAAAGCTCTTTAGTGGGGGAGAAAAGCCCGCAAGGGTGTGATCTATCCCAAAAATAAGCACGGGCTAAGTTCGTGCCAGCAGCCGCGGTAAGACGAACCGTGCGAACGTTGTTCGGAATCACTGGGCTTAAAGGGCGCGTAGGCGGGCTGTCAAGTCTGGGGTGAAATGCCGCGGCTCAACCGTGGAACTGCCTTAGATACTGACGGCCTCGAGGAAGGTAGGGGCATGCGGAACTGTAGGTGGAGCGGTGAAATGCGTTGATATCTACAGGAACTCCGGTGGCGAAAGCGGCGTGCTGGACCTTTTCTGACGCTGAGGCGCGAAAGCTAGGGGAGCAAACGGGATTAGATACCCCGGTAGTCCTAGCCCTAAACGATGGGTACTAGATAGTAGGCTAGATATGGGCTTACTGTCGAAGCTAAAGTGCTAAGTACCCCGCCTGGGGAGTATGGTCGCAAGGCTGAAACTCAAAGAAATTGACGGGGGCTCACACAAGCGGTGGAGCATGTGGCTTAATTCGAGGCTACGCGAAGAACCTTATCCTAGACTTGACATGTGCGAAAGCGCCAGGTGGTAGAAGCCGGAAACGGTAACGAATGCCCGCAAGGGTAGAGCCTGGTACAGGTGCTGCATGGCTGTCGTCAGCTCGTGTCGTGAGATGTCGCGTTAAGTCGCATAACGAGCGAAACCCTTACCTTTAGTTGCAACCGCAAGGGCACTCTAGAGGGACTGCCGGTGTTAAACCGGAGGAAGGCGGGGATGACGTCAAGTCCTCATGGCCTTTATGTCTAGGGCTGCACACGTGCTACAATGGCGTGCACAGAGTGAAGCAACTCTGCGAAGAGAAGCAAATCACAAAAAACACGCCCCAGTTCAGATCGTAGGCTGCAACTCGCCTACGTGAAGCCGGAATCGCTAGTAATCGCGGGTCAGCAACACCGCGGTGAATGTGTTCCTGAGCCTTGTACACACCGCCCGTCAAGCCACGAAAGGGAGGAGCGCCCGAAGTCGCCTTTACCGGCGCCGAAGGCGAGACTCCTGATTGGGACTAAGTCGTAACAAGGTAACCGTAGGGGAACCTGCGGTTGGATCACCTCCTTTCTAAGGATGACTCACAAGGGCATGCACATTTCTCACTGAGCCGTGCATGACCCACATATCCTCACCCGTACAGGCCGCTACGCTACCAACTTGCAGAGATATACAAGAGACCCCGGTGGAGTAATCCACCGGGGTTTTTTGTTTTTTTCGTCATTGGTCATTGGTCATTGGTCATTGGTCATTGGTCATTGGTCATTGGTCATTGGTCATTGGTCATTGGTCATCGTTCTGTTACACATGACCGAGTACCCGAACGACGTGATGGGTCATTGGTCGAGCAAGGCTGGTTTGCGGTCCTCTGAAACTACGCCTAATACAAAGGACCAATGACTAATGACTTATGACTAATGACTAATGACAAAGGACTTCCGTGGACGCCACATTTCTTGCACAACTCCGCTGCCCGCTTGATCCGCAACGCGAAGCTACCCTCTCTCGCGAAGAGCAACAACTTGTCTGCAATGGGTGTGGCGTGCGATTCCCCATCAAGCACGGTTTGCCCGTTTTGGTTCCCGACGAAGGCGAACTTCCCGCCGGAATGCGCGAAGTGAGCCAGCTTCCCTGCCAACGTCGCGAAAACCGGCGCAAGAATATGAACTGATTCACCAAACTGATCTGGTGACCAGATTCTCCACACGCTATTTCCCGAATCGTGGGGAAATGCTTTCAAGTTATCCCGTGTTGGCTTCTTCGTGCTGCGATGATTATCGCGGCGTTCCTGGCACATACACAAACTGGTCAAACCGCAGAAGCCCCACTCCCCCCCAACCTCCCGCGCTATGATCTCGATATTTCTTTCGATAACTCCACGCACCGCGCTGCCATCCGCGAACGCGTAAGCTGGACAAATACCACAGCTACCCCCTCTGGCCACCTCGCCTTCAATTTCTATCCGCGCTTCCAGGTTCCTCGCGGGGATGCGTTCCTATTCGCGAAAACGCTGGAAATGCTCCGCCTCCAACCATCGCTGGGCATCGACCGCGATGGCAAGACCGGCGACGTGAAACTCGTGCAACTCCTTCCGTCCACGGGTCCGCCGATCCCTCTGAAATGGAGTTACGAGGAGAAGAACCCGACCGCTCTCTGGTTCGAGTTACCGAGCCCCGTTCTGCCGGGTCAGACGGTCACCGTGGAACTCATTTGCGAAGTGCGCTTACCGAACAAGCAGGGACGGTGGGGCTACTACGAGGGCGTCACGTATCTCACCAACGCGCTTCCCCTTCTGGCCGTTCGCGACGACACCGGCTGGAAACCCATGCCGTTCGTTCCCTGGCACCAACCCTGGTATAACGAAGCCGGCATCTTCCGGGCAACAATCACGGTACCCGAGAACGAAACCGTCGCCTGTTCGGCGACCATTGCACGCGAAACGAAACTCGGTAATGGCACCAAGCGCGTGGAATGTGAGCAATTCGTCGGCCGCGATTTCGCGGTCCTCTCTTCCGCACGCTATCGCACCTTCACCGGCACCACGAAACTCCCCGATGGCCGTACAGTCGCTCTGCGAGTGCTAGCGTTTGCCGAACACGAATTCTACGCGAACGAAATCCTCAAGATTGTCGGTGAGGCGATCCCGGTCTATTCGCAATGGTTCGCCGCGTTTCCGTATTCACAATTCACCGTGGCGGAGTCGTACTTCGGCTGGAACGGCAACGAGTGTGCTGGGCTCATCATGATCGATGAGCGCGTGTTCGGCATGCCGCACCTGGCCCGCGATTACGTCGAGTATCTCGTATCGCACGAGACCTGCCATCAGTGGTGGTACAACCTGGTCGGCACCAACGGCTACTCCGAAACCTTCATGGACGAGGGCGCCGCGACATACTTCACCCACCGGCTCCTCGATTTCAAACACGGCAAGAACAACGCGTTTTTGAACTGGCCCCAGGGCTTCCGGTGGTTGCCAAATATCAATCGCGAAAACTACCGCTATGGCAGTATGTACCACGCTATCCGCAACGACGGCATGATGCCGGCAGCGCAGGATCTGCCACAGTACAAACACCTCTTCGGCCTGTTCACCGGCGCTTATGATCGCGGGTCGAAAGTCTTCGGCATGATCGAAGCACAACTCGGCGAAGCGGCGTTCCTCGATTTCACCTCCGGTCTGGTGAAGAAATATTCGTGGCGAATTCTCTCTGCGTCCGCGTTAAAAGCGGAGCTGAACGCTTACACCGGGCGTGACTGGACCGAGTTCTTCGACCGCTGGGTATACGGCAAGGGATTAACGGACTGGTCGGTTGAACAGGTCACGTTCGGCTCACCAAGCGGCCCGCGGGTCCGGTTCCCGTTGTTTCTGTCGCGAAATGGCAACGCGGATAGCATGTCTTCCGTCTCGGTTGTGGTGAGACAAAGTCGCGAGTTCACGGAACCGACTGTCGTGGCGTTCACGCGCGGCGATTCAGAGGTCCGCGTCCCGATTGGTCCATTTGCAGAGCCTGTGCGCTTTGAGGCATTGAAGGCGAGTGTTGTGCCATTGGGGGAAAACCGGTGGCGTGTCGATGTGGAACTGCCGTTTGAGCCGGAACAAATCACGATCGATCCGGACCACGTATTACTCGACGCCAACCCCGGCAACAACCGCTGGAAAACGTCGATCCACGCTCGCGTCACGCCTCTCTACACGATGCTCGACGAAACCGGCCTGACGACCGATTACGACCGCTGGAATATCACCGCCGGTCCGTGGGTTTGGGGGCCGGCCGCGCAAGACCCGTGGTATACCCGCTCGACGATGGTGGGGTTACGCGTCGGTGGCCATCGCACCGAGTGCTATGACCTCGGCGCCTACACTGCGATTCGCTCGGATTACCGCGACGCCGTCGTGGGTGCAGATGCTCGCGTCTACGCCGATCATCGCGAATTCGGCGCGAACTGGGAAACGCGAGTGGGCGGACCGTGGGGCGGACTGGCTGGTGCCAGCGGACCGGAACGCGGCAATATCTACGCGCGTCGGATCTGGAAAGAAAGTTCGAGCATGTATCTGCCGCCGATGCTCTACCACGAGTTCTTCGCGACCTACCAGGACAACTTCCTGCCATTCGCACGCACGCCCGGCGGCGATCGCTGGGACCATCTCTGGATGACCGGTATTCACGGGCGCATGAATCTCTACACGCCCTACTGGGATCCCGAATCCGGTGTCTGGGCTGACGCTTGGGCCGCCGGCGGCCAGGCGGATTTCACGGGCTGGCGACCACTGGGACAGGCACAGGCGCAAATCGCGACGGTTCAGTCGCTGCCGGAGTGGCTGGGTGAGTGGCGTCCGCGGTTGGCGGTGCGGGCGCTGGGCCAGTTCGCAACGCCGAACGACGGGCAGTTCTTCGCCCTGGGTGGAAGCACGATATTCCGCGGCTACGATTTGGCTCAGCGGCAAGGCAGCGTGATGTGGGTGGGGAACGTCGAACTCCGCTGGCCGCTGGCGCGGCAAGTGACGTGGGACGCGCTCGACCACTGCGCCGGCGTACGGAACGTCTGGCTCGCCACGTTCTACGACTTTGGTGCGGTGTACGCGAACGGCCACATGGTCGGCGGCAACGTCGCGCAAGCGTTTGGTGCGGGATTGCGAGTGGACATCGCGATCTTCAGCTTCATCGAACGCGCCACCCTGCGGTTCGATGTCGGTAAATCCATTACCGACAACGCACCGCTGCAATTCTGGTTCGGCGTTCAACACGCATTTTGAACCGTCTGTCTGCGCTTCAACAGACGACCGCGCCCGGCGAGCAGCAGCCCGCCAATTCCCAGCAACACCATACCGGACGGACCCGGCACAGGACTGGTTCCACCCGCGGCTTGTGTAATCGTGATCGGACGCGGTTGTGGGATGCTCCCGAGTTCGAGATCGTACGAAAAGCTCGTTTCCGCTCCCAGCGAAATCGTAATTGGCCCGGAGAAGGAGGCATCGGGGGTCACGGTGATGGTCGCGAGTGTATCGTTCGTTCCAGGAGTCGTGATCACACCAGGGGAGGTCGAATCCGCGAACGCCAAATCGACATCGTTTAGGCTATTGTCGGAGCCGGGCACCAGATGGAAGTTCGCATTGGTGGGGAAGACATAGTTGCCGATCGGTGCAACCGTCACGGAGGCCTTGAGGGCGGGGTTTTGGACCTGCGTGTGGAGGATCAGTTCAACGGTGTAGTTGGTGAAGTCCCCCAACTGGGGAACGAGCAGTTCGAATGAAAACGAGGTGCCCGGAGTATAGGTGCTGGTGTTGGATATCCCAGAATAGCTCGGCAGTGTATCGGCTCGCGCCGCTCCAGCGCAACAACCCAAGAGCGCGACCAGCGCCAGCGTCATCCTACTCATTGCGGCCTCTCCTCGTTGATCGTGTGCACTTCCCCGCTCAATGCGGAGAGTCATCAACTGTGGCGAGGAGATAGTGTGCCAGACCGCACTATCGGTATTCAAGAGAGAATCGGAAAAATCGCTACATGTGGACTTTTGGGAAAATACCTCGGTTGCCGTTCATCATTCCACTCCTTAGCACTTCAAGTATTCCTGACACGGTCCACCTCCGGAAATTCCGCATGGCTACTGCTGCGCCTTCGTCCACATCCACGGATTCTTTTGACCCGGTAGCCGCAGCGACAGTTCGACTTCTCACAGCACTCTGCGAAGGCTACGGCGGAAACTTTCTCGTGCGGTTCTGGACCGGTCAGACGTGGCAACCGGGCAGCGGACCCACGTCGTTTACCCTCGTGCTGAAGCACCCCGGTGCGATCCGGGCGATGTTCTGGCCATTCGACAACATGGGAGTGGGTGAAGCATACATCTACGATGACTACGATATCGAAGGCGATATCTTCGCCTTCACGGGCTTACTCAAGCACCTGGTGAAGTTGCGGCAGTCCCGATCCCTCGGATCGAGACTCCGGTTGCTGTGGGCACTCCTGAAGTTGCCCAAGCAGCACAATCCGCGCGACATTACGAAAGCCGGCCGGCCGGTGGAGGGCGACCACAGCCGGACGAACGATCGCGACGCCATTTCTTTCGCCTACGACCTGCCGGGCGACTTCTATGCGCTCTGGCTCGACAAGTACATGCAATACACCTGCGGATACTTCCTCTCCCCCGATGAGAGCCTCGAGGAGGCCCAGGAACGGAAGGTCGATTTCGTTTGCCGGAAGTTGCGGCTGAAGCCGGGCGACAAGTTCGTCGACTTCGGTTGCGGTTGGGGCGGCCTGGTGATTCACGCCGCCAAGCACTACGGCGTGCAGGCCACGGGGGTCACACTCGCAGGCGAGCAGGCGAAGTGGTGCGAGCGATCGATTGACGCGGCTGGCGTACGCGACCGCGTGAAGATCGTTTACACCGACTACCGCGATTTCAAATCATCCTGCGAGTTCGACGCCGCTTCGAGCGTGGGCATGGCAGAGCACATCGGCCACAAGAACCTGCCGGTGTTCATGAGCAAGGTGTTCGAGTGCCTCCGGCCGGGTGGCGTGTATCTGCACCACGGCATCCACCTGCGCCCACACACGCCCTACCCTCTCTGGACGGCGTTCGCGCGGAAGTATGTCTTCCCCAACGGTGAATTACACTCGGTCCTGGCGGCCCAGGATGCCGCGGCGCAAGCGGGCTTTGAAATCCGCGATCTGGAAAACTTCCGCGAGAGTTACGTCTTCACCCTTGAGAACTGGGTAAAGCGGCTTGAGGCGCACCACGACACGGTAGTGAAACTCGTCGGCGAAGTAAGTTATCGCGTCTTCCGCATCTACATGGCTGGGGCAACACTCGGATTCAAATCGGGGGTCTACACGCTCAATCAACTGCTTCTCTCAAAGCCGGATGATGGTTCCACACACCTGCCTCTCACGCGCGCGGATTGGTACAAGTGACAGCGTACCCCACTGGTGCTACACGCCATAACTCCGTAAAATAACTCAGGTTCCACACCCGGCGATCTACCAACACGAGCCTGTCATGCCAAAAACCATCCAGTGGGAAGCGCGTATCGAAGAAGCAATGGAGCGACTGCGTCAGGCCGCGATTGGTGCCCGCAATTCACCAGAAGTCGCGGAAGAGGGCCAAAAGGCGGTCGCGGAACTCAACGAACTGTTCCTCAACCACAAGGAAGCATTCACCGAAGAAGACCTGCGATTCGCCAACGTCCTTCGCGGCGCGCTGGGAGCTCGACTGGCCGCACATGAACGTAAGGTTGTTCACGTGAAGAAGGCGAAACGCAAGGGCGACAAACTCGATCACTGCTGGCGTTGCCTCACGCCGGTGGATGAGCGATTCACCGAGAATTGCCCCAAGTGCAGCGAGAAAGCATACCAGTGGCGAATCTGCCCGGTGTGCAACGCCTGCGGCTGCCAGCGTGCGGGTCTTGTGCTGATTTGATGTGGCTATCGCAAACGAGAGAAGAGGATTCACGAAGACTTTTAGACAGGATCAACAGGACGAACACGACGTCGTGTCGAATTTTCATCCTGTTATCCTGTCAAAACCTCTTCTGTTTTGATCTGCGTCTTTCGCGTTAATCTGCGGCTTCTTCCTTTCCTGTCTTTACTCCGGCAGCGGTTTCCCCTTCGTTTCCGGTGCGAAGAGAATCAGAACCACCCCCGCAACGTACACTCCGGCAACGATGCCACACGCCTGCGAATAATCGTCGTTGAACGCGCGGAGCAAGTTCGCCATCTGAAGTTGCCCCACTGCGGCCAGGATTCGGCCAAAGTTGAAGCCGAACCCCTGACCCGTCGCCCGGACCGCTGTTGGGAATAGCTCCGGCAAGTACAGCGGCAACCAGCCGTAGAACGCAGCGGAGACGAGGCCGAGAAAGCCCGCGAACAACACAAACACCACCCCATATGGCGGCAGTCCGCCCTCATAGAACCGCCCCTGTTGGTAGAACGTGACCATCGTGACCAGCGAGAGGATGCACAGCGCTGCATACACCGGCCGGCGACCGAGATAATCGCCGAACACCGCCGCCGCAATACACCCGATTGCGGCCCCGATCGATGAGGTGATCTGCATCCACGGCTTCGCGTCGGGATCGTTTCCGCCGGGAAGTTTATCCACCCACAGATACATCCACATCAGGCCCGCCCATGTGCCGAGCAGCGGCACTCCACTGATTCCCGCGGCAAGCAACATTCGGCGAAGCGTCATGGCACGGATTTCGGGCGGAAGCGAAGAGCGTGAGAGATATCCGCGTGCGGGGTACATATAGCCGAGAATGACCACGACCAACCCCACGAGCGAGCCGACCACGCGAATCGGCAGAGCGAGATCATTTGGCGGAAGCGCCCAGAGGTAAATCACCCCGAGCGCCGACGCAGCGCCGACGAGTACGCCCAGCAGGTCGCGTTCCGACCAGTGCGACGCTCGCCCCGCTTCCTTCTCCTTCACCCACTTCTCGGATTCAGGCACGAGAATCCGAATCAGAACGGTCATGAACGCGGGGATCGCTCCAACGAGCATCAACAGACGCCAGTTGCGGTGCGCTGCCAGAGCCGTGGCCCAGTCGTTGGGAACGCCGACACTCGTGAGCCATTGCGGCAGTTGACCCGGTTCCGTGTGGTTCAGTCCCATCGCAATGCCGCCGCAAATCAGATAGCCGAAGTTGCCGAATGCCCCAATCCACCCCGCCAACCACGCTCGCGACGTGTTCGGCCACAGTTCCATGACCAGCGCAACACCAAGCGCCCACTCGCCGCCCATTCCCAGCGCGCCCAAAAAGCGAAGTAGCCCCAGTTGCCATGCTTCTGCCGAGGCCGCACTCAACCCACTACAGAGCGAATAGAGCAACACGCTTACAGTCATCGCCCGCACGCGGCCGATCTTATCCCCCAGCCAGCCAAACAGCACCCCGCCGGTTGCCGCCCCAACGAGAAAACAAGCGAGGATCACGCCGAACCAGCGGTTCACCGTGTCCTTGTCCGCGCTGGAACCGAGCAGATCCTGCAGCGCGTTCTTGCCGACAAGCGGGAACAGGCCCATTTCCATGCCGTCGAACATCCAGCCAAGCAGAGCAGCCAGAAGCGCGAGATTGCGGCCGCGTGACGTGACAGCGAGCTGAGTCATGATGCGATCCAACTTGGAGGGATGATAAGCAAGATCATGGAATGGGGGGAAATGGGCAAGAGGCAAACAGAAATCACTCCTCTTATGCTTACTAACAAAGACCTTATTATTCTGTCGTGCCTGTATCAAAAATGACTCTCAAAGCGTGCCGCGAAATCACCCCTGGAGAAAGGTTGAGCCGATGAGGTTTGCGCTCGTCGTCCGTGTCATTATAATTCTGACGATTGCCGGGTGTCGAAAATCGTTGACCCGCTTACCGCTCCCCTCTAGCATGGCACCCTGTCGCGATTCTCAAGACTTTGGGTTCACCGACGGATGACCGGCACACGGAATCGCCGCCGCCCACGCCCCCTCCCGCTGGAGTTGCGGTGGGATCTTCACCGTCCCCTCCCTGCGCGCTGGGCCATTCCGGATGGCGCGCGATCTGCTGTATCCCGGCAGCCTAGCCAGTCGGCCTTTAATTTCACGACGCGAATGCGCACGCTCTGCGAAGATGTTGCGGCGCGTTGTGAAGCATTACGGCATATCCACATGCCACGCGTGCTGGTCACCTTTACCCCCAGCCGCAATCGCAGCCGTTATGGACTCCAGGCTCGCGTTACTCCGCTTCGTTTTCGCGACGGCACACTCACACGCCGGCACGGTTCAACCGAGTATCAGGTACAGCGGTTTTTTGTGGATGACGCCGAGATGCTGTATGTGTTGACGTTCTGCCTGCCACGGTTTCTGGACCAACCGTTTCGCGAGAAACTCGTGACCGTCTTCCACGAACTGTATCACGTCAGCCCACAATTCGATGGTGATCTCCGCCGTCACCCCGGACGCTACACCGTGCATTCGCACTCGAAGGATGAATACGATTCGCGAATGGCCGAACTGGTCCGCGATTACCTCGCCGACCACCCTGAACCGGGAGTGTTCGACTTCTTGCGGTTGGGCTATCGCGAATTGTGGGAGACGCACGGAGGAATCACCGGCGTCGTCGTTCCACGTCCGAAACTGCTACCGATTGGCTGCGCCACAGCGCGAGCCGCCGCCCGCAACCGGGAAGGGGAAGAGTAGGTCGGGCTATGCCCGACGTCGGGCATAGCCCGACCTACTTCAGCGGTAGGACGACGAAGTCCACATCGCCATTGGGCTTCAGCACATGAAGCACCGCACCCTTTTCCGGATCGGCCTTGCGAAGAGCTTGCTCGAAGCTGATTGCAGACGCGACGGCGGCGTTGTCCACCTTCAGCACCACCCACCCGCGCAATAGACCGGCTTTCTCGGCCAGACTGGATCGCGCGACACCCGAGATCATCGCGCCTTTTGCGTCATTGGGTAGTTTGAGCTGCTTCGCACGTTCGGCGGTTAGGTCCGTCATCACGAGACCGACCGTTTCGGACGTTACGCCAGCCGGTGGGGCTGGGGCTTTCGGGAGTGGGTCGGGCATGGGTGCTGGATTGGCCGGTCGATTGGCTTGGCGTTCTTCTTCGACTTTCACTTTCCCAATGTAGAACTTTCCTCCACGCCACAAAAGGACATCGACGACCTGACCAGGAGCCAGCGCGGCAATGGTCTTGCGCAGTTCGCTGGGTTCCGGCACGATGTGGCCGTTTACCTTCGTGATGACGTCGCCCGGGAGGATGCCGGCCTTCGCTGCGGGTGAATTCTCACCGACAGTTGAGACAACCACCCCGCCTGTACTCCCCTTGTAGCCGGCGTTCTTTGCGCTGGCTTCGTCGAGTTCGCGAACGGCGATGCCGATGAAGGCGCGTTTCACTCCGCCGTTCTTGAGGAGATCCGCAGCGGTTTTTTTCGCAAGGTTGCTGGAGACGGCGAGTCCAACACCCTGGAAGCCACCGGTACGCGTTTTGATCGCGGCGGTCAGCCCGATCAACTTCCCATCCAGATTCACCAGTGCTCCGCCGCTATTCCCCGGGTTCATGGCAGCATCGGTCTGAATGAAGTCTTCGGACTGATTCAGCTTCAGATTGTTCCGACTCTTGGCACTAACAATGCCACTGGTGACTGAATCCGTGAGCCCGAACGGCGCTCCGAACGCAAGGACGCGGTCGCCCACTTCCATCAAGTCACTGTCGCCGAACTCCAGAAACGGCAGAGGATCTTTCACATCGAGCTTCACCAGCGCGACATCGGTCTTGGGGTCGCGCCGGATATCGGTGGTCGTAAATTTGCGGCCGTCGTGGAGTGTGATTTCGACCGCGTCGAGGTCGGCGACAACGTGATTGTTGGTGAGGATGACGCCCGAGGGGTCGATGAGCACTCCAGAGCCAAAACCAGGGTCGGTATCTTCGCCCGCGGTGTGCTTTTCGCGCCCTTTGCTCTCGATACACACGACGCCCGGCAGCACGCGCTTCACCACCGGGGCAAACGACTGCCAGTCGCGGCCCGGCAGCGCGGGTGCGAGCGGAGCTGGCGGAGCAGCCGGTTGGCCAGTGAGTTGCTGCGTGGCGAGCATGCCGCCAAACAGACCCAGTCCGATACACGCGGCGGCTTGGAGGAAACGTCCGAGGTTCATGGGGGTGGTGCGTAGTATTGGGTGTTTCGCGTTGAAAGCGACTCAGTTCGCCGAGCCGCTTGGACGGGCGAAAGGAACGCGAAAGGTGGTGAAGTGATTGTACCAGAAATGCGATGGGTTCCGCGCCTGGATGAAACGCGAAACCCACAAGCCGAAAGTCGAAGTGTTAAACGTTAATAGGTTCGGCTCCCATCACCGTAGATGGGTCCATCGAAGCCGCGGAACCCGTGCCCAACCCATACCCACCAGACCGCGACCGGTACGCCTTCTTCACGGTGAACCACAATGGTCGGCTGTTCGATACGCTCAAACACTTTCGCATCGGGGGGGAAGCCATACCCCACAAACACGAAACTACGACCGAGGAAATGCTGCGGATCAGTCACAGGGTTGGGATGCCACACGTCGTACTGACTGTGCCGGTCGCCCATCAGGACGCCGAACGAATAGGTTTCGGGGTGACCCTTGCAATACACGCCAAGTTCGCCCGGGAAGGTCCACATTGTTCCCGCCACGAGCGGTTCCTTCCCCGTTTCCTGACGCACCCGATCGCGAATCACATCGACTTCTTTCGCGAGGGTGCGCCACCCGCGCAGACGTGCCGTGGGGTCGTATTTGCGACTTGGCGTGGGGTCTCTTTCGGTGGGTGGACCCGAGACCGCCACGAACGCGGCGCGCATCGTTGCCGGATAATGTGCCAGAATCGAAAGCGCCAACCCGAGCGCCAAGCCGAAACTCACGAGTCTCGCGACGGGTTTCCGATACGGGCCGTTCAACCGATCGCGGACCCAGGCCACGCAGAGCACAAAGCCAGTGATGTAAGCCGCGGCGGGCCAGTTGATCTGCCCGGACGCCTTGAAGCTGGCGATTGCGAACACGCTCCAGACCGGAACGCAACTCCACCAGAGAAATGCCCGTGCGGGGTCGGCAGATCGGCGGTTGCTCCACGCGGCTGCCACCCACACGAAGAACCACACACCCAGCAGAAACCCCGTCTGGCCGATCATGAATGTGAGAGGACCGAGCCACCGGATTTCGCCGCCAGTACTCCCGGCCGCTTGCCTGCCAACGTGCTTGAATGTCACCCAGTCGTTGGCGGCGTTCCACACAAATACCGGAATCATCCCGACGACGGAACCAAGCACAAATAGCCAGAAACCGGGGCGCTTCAACTCGTTGCGCTGATAGAAGAGGAGATAACCGAACACGCCGCACGGTAGAAGTACCATCGGGTATTTCGCCAGTACACCCAATGTGGAACAGATGGCCGCCAGTAGCCACCAGGCGAGACTTCCAGAACCCCCCGCAGGAGAAGAACCCACCCCCCTCCCTGCAGGGAGGGGGATGGGTCCCGAAAGTCCCTTCCACACCCCCACCGCCGCCCAGCACCAGCACGCCAGAAAGGGTGGGTCGATGGTCATGAGTACGGCGCTGGCAATGACCGTTGGCAGCGTGAGAGCCATTGCGACCAACGCCAGCGCGGCACGATGACTTTTGAGCGTTGTGACCGTGAGGATGTACCACCCTGCAAGCAGCGCGGCATGACACGCGAGTGCCGGTAACCGCACCGCGAGCATGGGCGAACCAACCAGCGATTCACTGAGGGGGCCAAATAATTCACACGACCCTCGGATCAGCCACGCGACCAGCGGACCCTTGCTGTAGTAACTCCAAGCGAGATGTCGCGACCAATGCCAGTAGTGCGCCTCATCCGGTGAGAGGTCGAGCGGGCAACCGAACACCAGGTATGCCAGATGAAAGACCACTGACGCGAGGATCAGCACGAATGCGAGTCGCTTGCAGACAGTATCGGTCAGTGTCCCCCCAACCGGTCCCTCTGCCGGCGAAATAGGCAGACACGAGGTGGCCGGGTTCAGACTTGGCACCATGAACAAGGCTCCGACTTGAACAGACAGCGTTTCACCTGAACTCGATAAACTTCCACGGCGAAACCGTCAACCCGAATCGCGCCAACAACCAAGATTACCGTAGTTTGCCAGAGTGGTCCGCTCACTGCGTTCGCGACCCGCTCGCTCCGCGAGCGGACCACTCTGAAGCAAGGAACGGCGGTAGTCGAAGCTCGTTGACAACCAGACCGCATCAGCCGGATCATGGATAAGAATCGGTGGGGAAAGAGTGCTGGGTACTCTTCTGCCCGGTGGTCGAAGCGAAGTGCGAGCACAGCCACCCGGCGCTCTGGACAAATGTGTGATATTGTGTATACTTAACTGAGCGAACTCCTCGGCCACGATACCGTTCGGGCTGCGAATCCGCGACTGAGTAAAGACTGTGAGCTTTGCGCTTGCTTTGCGAACAAGGGCAGTCGAGGTAACCTGAAGCGTAAGCGACGGACCAATGTGTTAACCGCGAGCGTGGTATTGTGTTGAGAGGCATCAGGTGGCCGACCATGTGCCGTCATGATGCGAACCTTCGGCTGTGGCCAGTTGACCGGACCAGACCCGCAGGCTCCGGGAAAAAACGCTCGACACATGACACCAGACGACACCGGACGACATAGGAAAAACGCTCAAATACCGGAAACCAGCGGAGACTGGGGGAAAGCGGCTCGAAACCCGACACCAAGCGACACCAGACGACATTTGAAGGTATGGCGAGGGTCTGGGCCAGCCACTAACACCAGTAAAAATCTATTGAACGTCAGAATTTATCACCCGGGGCAGGGAGCAAGTGGAACATCGTCGGATCGCGTTTCGGCTGCGAATTCGCTTCCAACCCAACTCATTTGGCCACCGGTTCTAAAGAATCACTCTCTTGCCCTCCGAGATTCCCACCGCTGGCCAAACCCCTTATCATTCATTTTGAATTGGTGAAGCTACAAACCGACCCGATGCGGGCATACCGCTGTTAACATCCGTTTTCACAGGAAACTGATCGACCATGCCCCCAGCCACGAAGAACGCGCCCGCCGTCAATCCCGAAGAGCTGTCGCTCGCCGACCTGCAAGCGGAAGCCGAAACCATCCGCAAGCGGATCAACCGCTTTCGCGAATCGCTCGGCCGATTCTTCGTCAACAAGCAGGAAATCATCGACCTGATGTGTGTCGCGGCCATCGCGCAGGAACCGCTGCTGCTCATCGGCCCGCCGGGCACCGCGAAGTCCGACCTTGTGGTGAAGTTCAAGGACGCGCTCGGCATCGAACAGGGCGACTACTTCGAATACATGCTCACGCGGTTCACCGAACCGAGCGAAATCATTGGTGCCATCGACATCAAGGAACTCCGCGACGGTAAGTACATCCGCCGCAAGGAGGGGAAGCTCCCCACCGCGAAGCTCGTGTTCCTCGACGAAATCTTCAAGTCGAACTCCGCCATCCTCAACATCCTGCTCACCATCATCAACGAAAAGAAGTTCTACCAGGAAGGCAAACCGGAACCGGTCCCGCTGCGGATCATGTTCGCGGCGACCAACGAAATCCCCGAACAAGGCGAACTCGCTGCGCTCAAGGACCGCTTCGTGCTGAAAGTTCTCAGCCGCAGCGTGCAGGACGAATTCTTCACCGAGCTGATTGACGCGGGGTTGCAGGGCGAAGCCTACAAGGGACTCAACCAGAAGCCGTGGGTCGAAGGACACGCGACGCTCGACGACCTCCTGAAAGCGAACCGCTATCTCACGTATCTGTTCGCCCGCAAGACGGGCGATGGTCGCGGGGAGGAAGAAAACGACCGGCACCGCTTCTTCCCGCAGGATGTGTTCAAGGAATACCAACGGCTGGTGAAAACGCTGGTGCGCGAGGACAAGATCTTCATCAGCGACCGGAAACTGGTGAAGCTCTACAAGCTCTTCCGCGTGCGATCGTGGCTCTTCAGCGGCGGTGCGGTCACGAAAGATGACCTGCGTCTGCTCGCTTACCTCGGCGAAACACACCAGGAAATCGAGCACCTGCGCGTCAAAGTTCCGGAGTATCTGGGCGACGCGTGAACCTCCCAGCGAATCCGGCGCTCAACCTCAAAGCGTCCGGATTTTGTGAGGTGAAGGAAATGCTCGCCTACCGATGCTTACGGTGCGGCTGTATCCACGGCTGGTTTACCCACCCCGCCGTAACCCCAGTTCGCAAAGCAAGGCGGGAGCCCAATGTCGCGGGTTCCTTGCCGTCTGGTTTAACGGGGATGAATTGGTTTTGGAGTTGTCCGCGCTGTGGTGCTGAACACGGCAGCACCCACGGAGACCGGCCTCGGATCGCACCACAACCCAACGATGTTCGTGTCCGGGCGTACTTCTTGTGGGCGGCCGCCGGTCGTCCTATTGGGAATGAGATGCACTTCTGGCTCGCCGCCGAATGTGAACTCCGATGTGCTCCGGCGTTCGAGATGGTTCTTGTGAGTTGATTCCTCTCCAACACCGCTCGGCTAATCCGAGTGTCGCAACTGGCCGGGATCGATTCGCATGCACTTGACAATCTAATGACGAGCTTTTTCCTTGACATCGCGAAAGGAAAATGGATCATTCGTCAATTATTGGAGCCGTTGCCTGGAGGCTCCATGCCATTGTCGCTCAATCCAGGCTCGCGGAGGTTGCGAATCGTGGTGAAAAACCGGAAAACGTTTTTGCAGTTGCTCGTGGCGGTGGGTGTGCTTTTGGCCTGCGCGAAACCGAGCGTGGCTGCGGAACCGGCTACGGTCGTTATTCTCGTGGACTCGGGCTGGTCCGTTGTGGATCCGAAGGACGGGGGCCGTCTCGTGAATAAGGGGGGCGGAAAGTGGGTTTATACCTCGCGGCCGATTGCCGCAGGCCAGACACGCGAGGTTACTCTCAAGGTGACGAATGGCAAGGTCACGACTCAGCCACTCTTCAAACTGATGGCTGGACAGGTGGTGACGGAAGATTTACGGAAGTAGGGATGGGACACAAGCCTGGGTCATCTCCGTGAAGACTCAGGCTCGGCTGGACGTGAAGTACCGGGCAGCAACTCGCCGATTGTGCACATCAATTTAATCCTGTTTCAATTCTCGCTGCCGTTCTTGCCACTCTGCCTCATCCAACATCCGCGCTCCCGCGGATGAGGTGAGTTCCATACCGGTAACAAGCTCACACCAGGTAATAATTTTTTTGTATTCAGCAGGAAGTGAAGCCCACCGCGGCCAGATGCGCACGACCCCGTCGATACTCCCGGTGGCGCATCGAATACCCGAGGAGGAAATCGCGACCCGATTGACTCGTTGCGGATGGTGGTAGGCGGGGGCGACGGGTTTTCCAGTCCGAATATCCCATAATTGCGCAGTGGTTTCGCAGCCAGTGAAGAAAAAAGGCTTTGATGGATGAAATGTCACATCCCTTAATCGTCCTAGATGCCTGGAAGGGGGGCCGAGTTGCGTTCCTGTCCCACTGTCCCAACGGCAGAGCGAGTCGTGATCAACAATGGTCACCACATGTCTGCTTGAGGGGGAGAATGCGACTCCGGCGGTGGATCGGGCGGGAACCTTGCCCGGCGCGGTTCCAGGCAGAACGAACGGGGGGTGAACCTGAGTTCCATCACGAACGCGCCACAGCCGGCCAACGCCATCTGAATCTCCCGTCAGAGCGAATTGCCCGTCGGGACTCAAGGCGACCGACCGATTTTGAGCGTTCTCTTGTGAGAGGATGTATGGCGTTTTTTTCTGTTGAGGGTTTAGTTTGAACAAGAGTGCTTCGGGCGCATCGGCGCCCACTAACAGCGAGTCACTGTTCGGAGAAACGACGATAGTGTGTACCTCCGCACGTTGCGCGAAGAATTCGACCGGTGGCTTTCCGGGAAGGGCATTATGTTCCCAGCACTTCACGAAAACGTCGTTGTGGGGTCCCTCACCGATGCCCCCGGTAAAGAGGTGCACCCCGTTCGGAGAAAAGGCAACTGCGTTGACAGCGGCCCCATGTGCAAACTGGTTGATGCACTTCCCCGATTTCAGATCCCAGAGCCGCGCAGTGGCGTCATCACTTCCGCTGCACCCCAGCCCGCCGTCCGCATTCACGCAAACCGAATTCACCGAGTCTTTGTGCTTCTCCAGGGGCGCCGCCCCCCGTTGCGGATCCCAACGACACAGTTCTCCGTTTGCGGCCCCCGCCAGCAGAGTGTCATTTGGCCCAAAGTGAAGAGAGCGAATTGGGGAATCCAGAAGAATGCGATCAGGAAGATCGAGGCGCCAGATTCGGATCACCTCGTCATCACCACGGAACGTCACGAGCGCCCGGCTTCCAAAAACAAAAGCCGCGGTGCATCCCTTTCCCAGAAGATCGAGCGTCGGTCCGGCTTCGAACGCTTCACCGTCCTTTGGACGAGGGGTGAGGTACCAAACCTGCGCGAGCCCGCTCTCGGTTGTGGCGAGCAGCATCCCATTGTCCGGACTGAACCTGACGGATTGGATTTTGGCGCGGAGGGGGAGGTCCGGGCCGATTTGTGAACGGGTTTTTGCATCCCAGAGCTGTACCAACCCCTGTTGAGACCCCGTTACGAAATACTGTCCATCTGGGCTGAACGCCATCGCTGTGATCTCTGGCTGGCCGGACGCACGCAGAGTGAGCGCGATCTTCTCCTCCTTCTGGGCATTCCATGCGACGATTCGTCCATCCCGACTCGCCGTGACCACAACCTGACCGTCAGGAGTAAATGCAAAAGAGGTGATCTCTGCCGAATGGGGTAACTCAATTGATTGAGCAGAATCAATGTTCCATATCCTTGCGGACATATCCTCATAGAGTGCAATAAAAGATTTGCCGGTCGGACTGAATTCGACATGTGTGGCTTTGCCAGGTATCGGAAACTGCTTGATTTCCTTACTATCCGTGGCGTTCCATAACTTCACGACTCCGGCCCGGTCACACGTCAGAAATCGCTGGTGACTGGGGGCAATTGCCATTGCAGCCACAGAATCGATTCCATATGACCGATCGCTTAATTCATTGCTATTTCGTCCAGTGAAAAAGCGTATCGAATCTCGACCTCGGATCATGATGCTGTCGCCAGTTGGCCCGACAATAAGGTCGAGAATTGGCCCGCGGCGCTGCAGAGATAGCATTCGCTGGAGTTGAGGTAAGCGACTTGCAGTGACCGCAATATCGTAAAGAATCAGTTGTTCAAGTTCCGTATCGCCTATCCGTTTGGCCTCCTGAAAACAATAGGCGAGCGCGAGCAGAGTGCGAGCTTCACCGACATATTCTCTTTCCTTGATGGCGTCCTCGCGCATTTTCTGGACACCCATTCGATCGACTTCGTTTTGAGCATGTTCCCCTCGTATCCGGGCTACGCTAGCTATGATTGCGCCGGTGAGGATGCTCGTCATCAATAGGAATGTAAGGATCGCGACTCTGGGATTGCGGGCGCACCATCGCCATACTCTCTCTGGGACACCGATGGGGCGAGCAAGGATCGGTTGCCCGGCTAAGAATCGTTCAAGATCTTGGGCCAACGCTTCGGCTGTCTTGTACCGATCCGCGGGCTTTTTTTGCAGGCACTTGAGGCAAATGGTCTCGAGATCACGGGGTATTCCCGGTTGTAACCGGCGTGGTGACCTTGGGGGGGTCTCTGCGATCTGTCGAAGCATATTGGCGATATCGAGACCCACGAACGGAGGCTGTCCCGTCAACATTTCATAGAGGATCGCCCCAAGGGCATAAATATCCGCGGGTTTCCCGACGTTTGGCAAGCCCCGGGCTTGCTCGGGAGCCATGTAGGGCGCTGTCCCCATCACCCGATCCGGTTTCGTCTGCCACTCGGCCTGTTCTGCAGAGTCGAGTTTCCGCGCGAGCCCAAAATCCGTGATCTTGAGTGTTCCGTTGCCGTCAAGAAGAATGTTCGCGGGCTTGAGATCTCGGTGGACGACTCCTTTTTGGTGGGCGGCCTGAACAGCCAGCGCCAAAAGTCTCAACTGGCTAGTTGCTTTGAGAGGCGGTTGAGGATTCTTGAGCAAAACTCGATCCAGCGATCCACCTTCGCAAAACTCCAGGGTGAAATAGGGCTTCCCATCACATTCATCGATCGAATATATGTGAACAATGTTCGGATGATTAAGCTGGCCAAGCAACTCGGCCTCACGCTGAAAACGCACAAGTTCCTCCTGCGAGGCACGAGGTCCTGTCAAAATCATCTTCACTGCAACAACGCGTCTCAAACTGGCTTGTCGGGCCTTGTAAACAACACCCATTCCTCCACGACCCACTTCGCAGATGAACTCGTAGCCCGGTATCACAAATGAATCGACAAGGCGTTTTGCTAACTCGGCTTGGCATTTCTGATCGCTCCCGATCCACTGGGCATACCCAGCAAAAAAACCGTTCGCATCGAAAGTTGGATCGCGGTACTTGCGCTGTCCGTACTCCGTTCTGATGAGTTCAACAACCGCAGTGGTACAAGCCTGTAGTTCTGGGAACTGTTTCAGGTAATCAGCGGCGGTAACAGGAAGATTGTGTTGCAATCTGAGATGAAGATCGCGACAGGCGAGGTCAATAAACATGCCAAGGTAATTCGGGTCATCTGGCGGAGGAAGATACGCGCTGATTGCATCGAGTGATTGCTCGGGTTGCCACGCCGATTCGAATCGCGACCCAACGTCTCCGATCGCGCTGAGGTCTGCCGGCGGTTGTATCTCCAGTGATGGGCGAATCTGTTCCACGGGATCTCCTCGGATTCCAAATGGGATAAGGAACAGTGAAATGAATCGGATGATGTCACTCCGGTGCTTGCTGAAATGCTTTCTTCAATTTGCTCCAAACACGGTCTACCTGGCGAGGTGAACACCCCAGCGACTCCGCGATTTGTTCGCCGGTTCGGTTCGCCAATTTGGCCTCAAGAACTGCTCGCTCCTGCGAGTGCTCGGGGACCAGTTCGCGTAGCTCGGCGACAACCTGTTCTGCCGTCTTGCGATCGGATTCCTCAGTGCCCAGAGAGATGTTGTCTTGTTTCTCGTTCTGGCACTCCCCAACGCGGGAGAAATGTCTGATTTCGACCCCGCGATGGCGTAATTGTTCCAAGTATTTGTTGCGAGCCGTTTGGACTAACCATCTGGCAAGATCCTCCGCGGCGCTCAAATTTTCTAAGGAAGCGTTATCCCTCTGTTGCAGGTGCTGCCACCCAGTCCGGAAAGCGGACATTGCAGCCCCTTCCGGATCCAGCCAATGCCAGGCAGGACCGAATTGCTTGATCAGTAAATTGCATATCAATGGAAAAGTACGTTGGAGGACCGCGTCCCACAGTGCCGTATCTTCTCGCAACTGGTCGGCGAAATTCTTTTTGCTCTTAGGTTGTTCGTTGCCCATCGCCATTCTCCATTCTGCTCCCACCCTACCCGGTCCGATGATCCAATGGACCACCGAGAACTGCATAATTGAGCGGATGATAACACAATCGCGTGGCTTCTGTCGACCAGTTGTCTACTTTGCGTCCGGCCATTTCATCGACACCGGGTTTGTTCCCCTGCTGTTGGGCTTGCCCGCTCTTCTGGCCCGATTTTTTTGTGAAAATGTGGCGCTTCTGCACCCTTCAGATCATATTTCCGTAACCGGTGGCCATCCTCGATGGATTCGCCAAATATGAGATTTTAATCTCGTATTTGGTGCTGAATAAATACTGGGCCCAGTAGGCACTCCAGCGACGCTTTGAGTGGCAAGTGGTGACCCGGATTCTGCGCGGGTTCACCGGAAAGACCAATCTTCCTGAGCATGACGGTGCGACATCGTTCTGGCAAATCGATTGTCGCGGTTGTTCGAACGCTGCCGTATGAGGAGACTTTTTATGTCCGTTAACGTTATGGAAATTGCGGGCGCTTTAATTTATCTGCTCGGGTACATGATCGCGACGGTGATCGCTTTTTTCAGAAAGGAACCAGTGTGCTGGGCATACAGCACAATTACCCTAGCAGCTACAATCCATGTTTTTCGCGCGCTTGCTCAGCCGAGGCGGAACGAGAACCAAAACTCCTCGGAACTACCCTGATGCGTGGCTCTGAAGAGTACCTGTTGAGGGTTCTGCAAAGATCTTCGGTCACAAGGTACGAGCCGAGCCTTCCACAGCGTAATGTGAGCAACGGGGCGAGACTGCTGGTTTTCAGGTATTTGATTCCGGATGACCTCTGCCGGAGCAGCGACAGGTGAAATTCGGCCCGGCCAACGCCGACGGAAACGCAAACAATTCCAACGACACCGCACTTGATCCCAACATCAATCCTGTGACCAAGACTATCTGGGCGACGCGCGAACCCTTGGCACAGCTCGAAGCTGGAAAGTAGTAGCAGGTCTCCGTGTGCCGTTGCTTCATGACGAGAGCAACGGCACACGGAGACCTGCTACTACTCGGGAAGATCTCTCAGAACGTGTAGGCGAATTTCGACGCCCAAACGTCCACGTTCCCGAGGTGGTCGGGTATGAACCACTTCTCGTAGTTGAGCATCAGGAGGCTTCTCCCCGAGAACGCGTAATTCACGCCGACTGTGAGCCGGTTCACCGAGAAGGTGCCCGTCGGGATGTTGCTGCCCGAAACTGGGAGCGGACTCCCACGCCCGAGCCAGTCGTAGCGGCCGAGGAAACTCAGAGGCGATTTCTCGGCCAGCCGGCACTCGACTTCGGCGTACACACCCTGAACGTGCTCGCGTACCAGCACGTTGTTGGTCGTATCGAACCGATCGTTGTTTCGCCGGGCATACTCGGCCTGGAAGCGGACCAAGTTCTTGTACCGGGCGGTCAGGTCGAACCCGTAGATCAGGTACCGCATCGGTCCGAAGAACGGTCCTGCAAACGGGGTGTCGTTGAACTGCCCGCCGGTGATCGACGAGCCGAGACGCAGGAATGAGGTACCAACGGTCATCCGTCCGCCCCACGCCGGGCGGTCGTTGTTGTCGAGCAGATCCCGGCTGCGGTCGAAGTCAATCCCGTTCTCATCGCCGATCAGCCCGTTCACGACGTAGAGGTCGAGCGTGGTCATTACTTTCTCCTTTCCCAAGTCGTAGATCGGGGCCGCCATGCTGAGCAGGACGCCCTCGTCGGCGTAGGGCAACGGGAGGACCACATCGCCGATGTCCCCGTCGTGGGCCCGCTGGCCCATGTTGAAGATGAGCGGCTTGTCCACGGTTCGGTAGACCCCGGGGTTCACCTGTGCGGAGAACGCACCGAACGGCGCGATGAACCGCCCCGCCTCGACCGCCGCCTGGACGCCGTGGGTGCGGTCGACGCCGAGGAACTGCGTGATGTCGAACCGGACGACCGTTTCCAACAGGTCGATGCGTTGGAGGAATCCCGCCGCCTCGTTGACCCCGTGGCAACTGGTGCACACGGTGACGCGGGCGCTGAGCGATCCCTTCCCCTGCCAGCCCGCGCCGATAAACGCCTCGGGGAAGAAGCCGTTGTTCTGGATGTCTGAGCCGCCCCCGCCACGATAAAGCGGAGCGATGGTGCCGAACACGGAGAAGGACGACAAATCCCGCCCCTTGCCCTCCGCTCCCTCACCGCGATCGGCCAGGTACGCCGCGATCGCACCGACCTCATCAGCGCTGATGTTGGCGCCAGGTTTGGCAGCCATCCGCTGGACCGTCGTTTGCCACTCGGCCAGCGACTTGGTCTTGTCCAGCGACCGGGCGGCGTCGTGGCACGTCGTACACTTGGTCTGGAAGGCCGCCTGACCCGCGGCGACCTTCGCTTGTGTCTCGGGGCTCTTCAACTTGGTATCTTTGCCCTTCGGGTCGGCCGCTTCGGCTCCAGCGCCACTTGCCAGATAGGCTGCGATCGGCGCGTGGACCTCGTCGGGAATCTCTTCCCCCTTACCCTTTTTCTTCGCAAGCGCCGCCATCTTCGCGATCGTCTTCCGCCACGCGTCCACAGACTGCTTCGTCTCCAGCGCGCGATCCGCCTCGTGGCAGGCCGTGCAGTACTTGTTGAACGCGGCCTTGCCATCGGGCGGAGGGCCCGCGCCGGCTGGGGAGTCGGCACCGGAAAATAGGGGCTGGAGAATCGGGGAAAACGCCGGTGCCTGTCCCGACTGTGGAGCGAAGGAACCCGGCGGATAGCCCGGTACCAGCGAAACGCCGGGATAATAACCGGACGCCGGGTACGTGGTCGGCACAGTTGACGGGCCGGAGTATTGCGGGCACGGTTGACCCGTCACGCCGGTGACCGGCCAGCCGAATGCGAGCGCGGATAACACCAACTGTACGGCCGCGAGAAGCCCGGGACACGACCGCTGGACGTTCGAGATGAACCGCAACAGCATAAATGACCCCCGAGGAGATAATTCCTCTCCAACGACGTCCCGTCGCACATCGAAGGTGTTCAGCTCGAGGGTCCGCGCAAGGGCACGCGGACCGGTCTCACCGACCGGGCAGTCAGATCGGCGGAGGGCAATGAGAGTAAGGAGAGCAATGAGTACGGGCGAATGCTCGTTCGCCCGCGAGGGGCGAGAAAAAGAAATGCTCGGCGGCCTCAACCGTGGGGCAGACTCGCGGCTGTTCATGCCTTCTGTCTGCAGTCCGAGCATCCGTGCTCACTGTGTCTCTCCGTCGAGGTGTGAGCGCATACAAAAAAATCGCTTCAGTGAATCGTGCCGACACCGCTGTGGGTGTTGAGGAAAGATGGATCAACTACCAGGCTCTGCCAAAACCGTGGTTGAGGTTGTCGCGGGTAAAAGCCCTCTCAAAGCAACCAAGACGCGACAACCGACCCACGGTTTTGGCAGAGCAATTAAGCCGATGGCCGGAGTGGTTTGGGAGCCCGGCTCTTGTGAGTTGATTCAGGATGACGTGTACCGGAGCGCCGGCACAATTTGGACGCGGCTTGAAATATGCTCCAGTCGGGTACGAATAGCGAGTGACGCCCTTTCTACTCGCACGGGTTCACCATGTTCAGTATCCGGCTTCTGGCCTCTGGCGTTACGTTGGCGTGCATCCTCGCTCTGCTGGGGTGCCAAGTGAAATTCGGCCCGGCCAATGCCGACGGAAACTCCAACGAAGACACGGTTGATCCCAACATCAATCCGGTGACCAAGAAGGATAAGGCCGAGGAACAACTGTCACGGCTCAATGGCAAGGTGACCCGTGACAAGAGCCTGCCGGGAACCCCGGTCGTTGAGATTCGACTGTTCAACAAGGACACCACCGACGGCGATCTCAAGGAACTCGCTTCGTTCACGGAGTTGCGGAAACTCGACGTCACCGGGACTGCCATCACGGGCACGGGTGTTTCCCATCTCGCCGGATTGACCAAGTTGGAGGATTTGCAGATGAGTTTCGCGGCGGTGAATGACGCCGGGATGAAGGAAATCGCGAAACTCACGTCGCTCAAAGTGCTGAATGTGCTCAACACGAAAATCACCGACGACGGCGTAAAGGCACTCGCGGCGCTTACCGATCTCGAAGACCTCAACATTGGGCAAAACTTCGACGTGAAAGATGTGGGCGTCTACGCCCTGAAAGATCTCAAAAAGCTGCGGAGACTGAGTGTGAGCAATTCCGGCGTGAGTGACGGCGCGATGAAAGCGATCAGCGGGTTACCGGCCCTCCGCGTTCTGGAGTTGTTCGGTAGTCAGGTGACTGATCTTGGCTACAGTTACGTCGGGAAGATTCAGAGCCTCGAAGAACTACGCACGAGTTATTCCATCACCGATAAAGGTCTGGCGGAACTGGGTGGGCTGAAAAACCTCCGGACATTGAACTTGTGGAACTCCCGCGTCACGATCAAAGGAGTGCGAGCTTTGCCGCAACTCAAGAAGTTGAAGGAAATCGACGTTGGGTCGTGGAACATTACGCCAGAAGAGGCGGCGAAACTCCGCGACGAACTGCCGAACTGCAACGTCATTCACAAGAAGTGATCCCAACGCGGGCACTTCTCGGGCGATTCTGGGAAACAGACTGAGGAGTTGTCTGTGAGCGACTCACCAAACTGTCTCCACCTCGTGCGTACCCGCCCCGAGTGGGAACTGAAACCATTCTGGCACGGGGTGTGGCACTATCACGCTCCCAAACGCGGCGGGGCAGTGCGCGCGTTTGCCTCTGCGAAACGAGCGGCGGCATTTCACCGACGGCTCGAACAACACGCTCGGGCCAAGGTACCTAAAGCCAATCCCTTCCTCCTCTGCCGCGATTGGCAGATCAACTACGAACTCGTCACTTCACTCCCGGAATTCGCATTGCTCGACTGGATTCAAGATGCGGGGCTTACACCGCCGAAACCCTCCGCCCACCGCGCCAACCTGAAACTCTGCTCGTGGGACTGGTATATGTGGTGGCAGAAAACCGTCCCCACCATGGCCCCCGAACAACTCTGCCATATGTGGAAGGGGCTTGATCGCGTTCGATTCTACGAGGTCGTGACCGTTGAACTGGAGTAACTCATGCCGCGCCAACGCGTGACGGTCTACCTGGTGAAACATTTGGGCTGGGCGTACAACGACGAATGCACTGTGCCGCACTGCGCGGTCTTCGAGAAGGCGTTCCGCAGCCGCGAGAAGGCGGAATTGTACCGTCGCGAACTGGAACTGAACCTGCGCAGTGACGAACAACCGAATTTCGACGCCGATGGCCCGCACCCGCTCGAAACGAACTGGGATGACGAACGCATTCGCACCTGGCTTGCACGTTTCAAACTCACTGACCCGCCGCCGAACGCCATCAACGGCCGATTTGAATGGACAGCCGAATGGCTCGCGCAAGCCGAAACGCAACTTGGGCGCGACGAGTTCCTCCGCTTCTGCGAACTTTTCGATCGGGCCAGCTATTGCTACCACGTCATCGAAACCGAAATGGAAATTTAATCCAACGGATTGGTGTTCAGGCTGTTACTTCTCTCTCCCCAATCCGATAGAATCCGTCCCACCGAATCGTGACTGCCCGCTGGCTGGAGGAACGCGGTGGGTCGAGAACCACCCATCTCGGCAACCGATACAAACGCCGGATATGCTCCGCGCGTTGTGCAAGTCGGGCGTGCCTACTGTGCGATCGACTACGCGATGAGCAACTGCACCGCCGTGCAAGTCGAAGGTGGCTATGTGCTCATCGACACGGGGCCGGGTGTGACCGCAGGCGCCGCCATTCGCGCCGCGCTGGAAGAACATGTTCGCGGCGAATTGCTCGGGGTCATTTACACCCACGCCCACGCCGACCACATTCTTGGAACCACGGCGTTCTGGCGGCCTGGTGTGCCGATCTGGGCACAGGAACGCTTCCACGATGAGATCCGCGAACAGCGAAAACTCGCGCAGACGCTGTTCAATCGCGGCGCGCGCCAGTTCGGTTATCGTCTGCCACTCCATCAATCGACCACGACCGGGATTGGACCGCCGCTACGAATCGACGACGGGGCGGTCCCGCCACTCTTGCTCCCCACCCACACATTCCGTGATGCCGTCGATCTGGAAATAGGCGGCGTGAAGTTTGAACTGCGTGCTGCGCCCGGCGAAACGCACGACCATCTTTTCGTCTGGCTGCCGGAGGAACGCACCCTCGTTGCCGGCGACAATGTGTACAAGGCGTTTCCCAACCTGGCGGCAATTCGTGGAAACAGCCCGCGGCCCGTGGAAGGCTGGGTGCGGTCGCTCGACCAGATGCGATATCTGAACCCGGCCCCGGAGAACCTGATCCTCGGGCACACCGACCCGGTTTGCGGCGTCCACGCTATTCGCGATCTCCTGACGGCTTACCGCGACGCCATAGCGTTCGTCCATAACTCGGTCGTCCGAATGACGAACCTGGGCTTTTCCGCCGATCAGATGGTCTGCGCGATCCAATTGCCGGAGCACCTTCGCACGCATCCATATCTGGCCGAAGTCTACGGAACGGTTGCCGGCTCGGTGCGAGGCATTCATGCGGGCTATCTCGGTTGGTTCGATGGCAATGCGACCAACCTGGATCCTCTGCCACCTCCGGAACTGGCAGCTCGGTTGTTACCTCGGCTGGGAGGACGGGCAGCGGTGCTTGCACTCATGCGGTCAACGCTGGACGACGATCCGCGCTGGGTGGCGTGGTTGGCTGATCTGTTGCTCGCTGCTGATCCGCGCGATACGGAGGCTCGCCAATTCAAGTCTTCGGCGCTCACGGCGCTGGCGCACACGACTGGCAATCCTCTGCACCGGCACTGGTATCTGCACGACGCGGCTGTTTTGCGTGGTGTGCTCCCGGCGATGGAGACCATGATTATCGATGAACGTTCATTGGAACCGGTCCCTGTGGGCGATATCCTCGCGCAGTTCCCGTTTCGCGTTCACCCCGAACGGGCTGCGAACGTGACGATGACGGTAAGTTACGACTTCACCGATAGCGGTCGGCAGTACACGTTGTTTCTTCGTCGTGGAGTGGGCGAAGTGGTTCCGTTCCTGGCCTCCGCGCCGGACCTCGTGATCCGGACAACCGAGGCCGATTTCAAGCGCGCATTCGTGAGCCGCACCCTGTCGCCATTTCGCCGTGAGTTCTGGCGGAAGATCACGTTCGAGGTGCCAGGGAGTGGGATTCTCACGCCACTGCACGCCGCACGCGTGCTGCTGCAGCTCAACCGCTGTGTCGTTCGTTTGTGAGTGGTGTAGGGAATTGTCCTCACACATGAACTCGATGAGAGTGGCAAATTGACCGCGCCGCGACCGCCAGCAAATGAAAGGGCGGTCGCGGCGCGATAATGAATGCGACAGTTCCACCGGAACAGGAGGCGGAAACGCATGGGTACGGCTGGGGCTGGCGTACTGAAGACCACCGGTGACGCGAAGAAACTGAACTTCTTTCACGTTCGTAACTGGCTCGGTATGCCCTTGGGCGTGTGGCTGCGGCTGCTCAAAGACAACCAGTGGGCCGTATCGAGCGCGCGAATCCCGCAAGCAGTGCGCATGACCGTCTTTTCCCTGTTCAACACGGCACTCCACTGGGCTGATCGGCTGATCTATGACCGTCCGGTTGCCCGCGCTCCCAATCCTCTTCCACCGTTATTCATCGTCGGCCACTGGCGCACCGGAACCACGCTACTGCATGAACTAATGGTACTTGATGGCCAGTTCGGGTATCCGACTACCTACCAGGTGATGACCCCACATCACTTTCTGCTCACGGAAGGATTCATGCCGGCGGTCATGAATCACGCACTACCGGCGCGCCGACCGATGGACAATATGGAAGTGGGGTTCGACCGTCCGCAGGAAGACGAGTTCGGGCTGTGCAATCTCGGCTTGCCTTCGCCGTACTTCAAATGGGCATTCCCGAACCGCAACGCGGGTGCACATTCGCTCGATTTGACCGAACTCCCCGATACCGAACGGTGTCGGTGGATTGCCGGCATGAAGCAGTTCGTGCGGCGATTGGCTTTCCGCGATCGGCGGCGGCAGGTGTTCAAGTCGCCAACACATACCGCGCGGGTGGGTGTTTTGGCGACGATGTTCCCCGGCGCACAGTTCATCCATATTGTGCGCGACCCGCGAGCCGTGTTCCCATCCACCGTGCATACGTGGCGGCAGTTGTGGGATTCGCTCGGCTTCCAGGTGCCGACATTTGCGGGTCTTGAGGAATATGTTTTCGATACATTCGACTGCATGTATCGGGCGTTCGAACGCGACCGTCAAACGCTTGATATGCGGCAACTATATGAACTGAAGTACGAAGACTTGATTCGCGATCCGGTTGTGGAAGTGGAGAAGATCTACACGCGGTTGGGCCTGGAAGGTTTCGAGAAGGCACGACCGAAGCTCATGGAATTCATGGCGAAGTCGAAGGGATACCGAACCAACACGCACGACCTACCGGCTGACTTACGGCAGCGAATCGCCAATCGCTGGCACGGGTATATCGAACGCTACGGTTACAATTTCTCGGCGTGAGGCGTTTCTGTTCTCGGAGATCTCAGCGATGACGAACAGTGACGAACGGGCATTCCTGAACGCGATTTCTGGCAGCGCCGGACGACGATACGCCGCGGTTGGTGTTCGCCGACTGGCTCGACGAACGCAATCAAAGGAGCAGCGAATCACGCGGCGGCGCAAGCTCGAACGCGACGCGAAGGCGATTCTCAAAGTACACGGCGCCCAGTGGTCGCAAGCTTTGCGCGACACAAAACTGGTTCGCGAATGGACGTTCCGCCGCGGGTTCCTTGACGGAATCTCGATGTCGGCGACTCTCTTCGCACGCAATGCGGAACAAGTGTTTGAGGTGGCTCCCACGATTCGCTCGGCCTACTTCCCCGATGCGTCGAACGAAGTGAACCGGCTGGCAGGCTGTAAGTACCTTGCGCGGCTCGCTTCGGTGAACCTTCGCGAGATGTGTAAGTGTGGGCATTGCCCGATTCACAATGATTTGCGTGCGCTGTTCAACTCGAAACATACAAACAATCTGACCACGCTGAACATTGCGGGCGATCGCATGGATGCGGAAGGTACAAAGCGATTAGCCAAGTCCACGGCGCTGGCACGCCTCACGTCGCTTGATGTCTCAAACAATCCACTCGGTATCGCTGGCATCGCCGCACTGGGTGCATCGAAGCACTTGAAGCGACTCGTGACACTGAGCCTCTCGGCCACCGATCTCGGTAGTCAGCAGGCCTTGGAATGTTTAGCGGCGGTGAAGAATCTTCCGGCCTTGCGGCACCTCAACCTGAGCCGCAATCTCATCGGGACAGAGGCTCTGCAGGCATTCCTGGCATCGCCACTGTTCGCGCAACTCACGTCGCTGGATCTGTCCTACAACGGATTTGCCGATGCCGGAGCCAAACTCTTGGCAGCGATTCCAACCACCGCGCAATTACAATCGCTTGATGTCCGATCTGTGAATTTGACGCAGCGAGGCAAGGCACTTCTCAAGAAACGATTTGGGAGAGGTGTGAAGACGTAAGGCGAGGTGAAGACGTCTTGTTCTTTCCGACCAGTTCGCGGATCGTGTTGCGTACCAGTTCGAGTTTGTCTTCCCAGCGAAATTCCGTCGCAATGCGTGCCAGTCCGTTATTCCCGAGCCAACGACGATATTCCTGATCGGCAACCAGTTGCCCCACACACGCGGCAAGAGCATCCACGTCGCCGCACGCCGCCTGGAGACCATCGCGTTTGTGCCGGACAAGTTCCCCCGGTCCGCCAGCGTGGTAGACGATGTTTGGCTTACCGTTCGCCCAAGCTTCTAACAGCACCAAACCAAACGAATCGCACCGCGATGGCAACGCAAAGCAATCAATGCCGGCGAAGAAATCTCGCTTCTGCGATTCCGTCAGAACGCCCAGCCGCGTAACGCGATTCTTGTGGGCGAATGTGTTCCAAAATGTACGGAAGTTCGGCATCTCCGGCCCCGCGAGGAGCACTCTGAAGCGATGACCAGCTACCCACGCTCTCTCCGCAGCGCAAAGCAGATCGACCGTTCCTTTCTCGACGCTGTTGTTTGCCAGATGTCCAATCACAATCTCTTCCGGCTGCACTCTCCATGCCGCTCGAACTGCCACGCGGTCGCCGCCAGTGCATTCGCTCGCTTCAACACCCAACCCCTGCAGCGCCACCCGTTCCTCCGCCACGTCCAGTGCAATCACCGCATCGCGTTCCGCACGCGTTTGCACGAAGATGCGATCCGCTTGCTTCAGCAGCCAGCGCAAATGCGGCGCAGTGTACTTCGTGCGAGTTCGGTCATTTGGATTGGTTGGGTCCCCCAAGTGTAGAAACGGTGTGATGAGAAAGGGTACCCCGCGCCGCTGCGCAAGCCGCAATCCACACGCGATCGGGAATGAATATGGAAACGCCGCGGCATGCACGGCATCGAGTGGGCCTCCGAAGCGATTGGCGTCGTGCCACATGCCGAGGCAGATCGGGTTACACGGCATCGTGAGGCACTGCCAGAATCGCTGCGGCAAGAGGGAGAGGGCCTTGAGAACGTAACGCCGGGCGGGGAAGTGCAGAGGGGGGTATTGCTGCAGTCGAGCCTCCCTCCCTGCAGGGAGGAGAGAGAGGTCAGAAGCAGCAGTGGGTCTTGCATTCGCCCACCACATTCCCTCCAGTGCCACCGCGTTACTCGTCCACACAGTCGCTTCATCACCGCCGGCGATAAGATATTCGCACAATCGACGCGCATATGCTTCCGAACCGCCGATCGCGGGTGGGTAACGCTGAATGAACTGCGCGATGTGCATTCGTTTCTCAAGAGTACGGGGATTCCGACTTGCCGCGAATCCGGTACGATGTGAGAAGTATCCTCACCCACCTCGCCCAGGACAGAACGCGACATGATCCGTATTTCGACGCTGGCCGCGTCCGTCAAGCCGTCCGCCACGATAGCCGCTGGCACGAAGGCCCGTCAACTGAAGGCGGCGGGCATCAAGGTCTTCGACTTCAGCCTCGGCGAACCGGACTTCAACACGCCCAAACATATCTGCGACGCCGCCGAAAAAGCGGCGCTCGGTGGGCAAACGCACTACACGCCCACCAGCGGCACAGCCGAAGTGAAAGCCGCCATCTGTAAATGGTACAAGACGTTCCACGGCCTCGATTGCGCGCCGGAGAACGTGATCGTTTCTAACGGCGCGAAACACTCGATTCACAATGCGCTGGCCGCCACCGTTGGCCGCGGCGACGAAGTCATCATCCCCACGCCATACTGGGTGAGCTATTCCGACCTCGTGAGCATGACTGGTGCCACGCCGGTGCTGGTCACGACGACCCCGGAAAGCGGCTTCAAGATGAGCCCCGCGCAGCTGCGTGCCGCCGTTTCGCCGAATACGCGCATGCTCATGCTCAATTCGCCGTGCAACCCCACGGGCACGGTCTATTCTCGCGCCGAACTCGAAGCGCTCGTCGATGCGATGGACAACACCGATGCCGCCATTCTCAGCGATGAGATTTACGAACAGCTCATCTACGGGAATGCCAAACCGACGTGTGTCGCCACCCTGCGGCCGTGGTTGAAGGAACGCACGATCACCATCAGTGGCGCGAGCAAGAGCTATGCCATGACCGGCTGGCGGATGGGCTGGGCCATTGCTCCAGCCCCCGTGGTGAAGGCGATGGACACCATCCAGAGTCAGGAGACGAGTTGCCCCTCAAGTGTGAGCCAAGGTGCGCTCATCGCGGCACTGAGTGGCCCGCAGGAGTGTGTCGCGGAGATGCGGAAGGAATTCGCCGCGCGACGCGAACTCACGATTGGGCTACTCAAGCAGATTCCTGGCGTGAAACTTCCCGTGCCGGAAGGCGCGTTCTATGCGTTCTTCGATGTGTCGGCGTACTTTGGCAGGTCGTTCGGTGGTACGCCAGTTGCAGACTCGCTCTCCTTCTGCTCGGCACTGCTGGAGCAGGCACATGTGAACCTTGTACCCGGCGTCGCGTTCGGCGCGGAGGGGTTCGTGCGGATGTCCTTCGCCACCAACCGCGAAACGATTGAGGGCGGGTTGGCGAAACTCAAGGACTGGCTTGGCGCAGGGAAGTGAAGATGTGAGAGGACAGAGAGCAGAAGACAGAGAACAGACCGCCGTCTGAATTTCTGATCTCTGTCTTCTGTCCTCTGATTTTCTGGTGTTTCATGCCCATTCTGTATCTGACCGAAGCGGAGGTCGCACGGGTTCTTACGATGGAACTCGCGCTCGAGACGACTGCCGCCGCGTTCCGCAAACTGGCACTCGATGAGGCCGTGAACATTCCGCGGCAGCGATGCCAGACCGATCACGTCATGCTGCACGTCTTGCCCGCCGCTGCGAAAACGCTCGGGGCGATCGGTTTCAAAGCGTACACCACTTCCAAGCATGGGGCGCAGTTTCACGTCACGCTGTTCGATCCCAAACAAGGCGGAATCACCGCGATTCTGGAAGCCGACATACTCGGCCAGTTTCGAACTGGGGCCGCCAGTGGCATCGCGACGAAGAAGCTCGCCCGGCCGAACGCGAGCACCGTCGGCCTGTTCGGTACCGGCAAGCAAGCCCGCACGCAATTGCTCGCAGTGTGCAAGGTGCGAGCGATCACGAAGGTGCGCGTATACGGTCGCGACCCGGATCGACGCAAAGCGTTTGCCAGTGAGCTTGCAAGGGAAACCGGTGTGGATGTTGTGCCGGTCGAGAAGCCGGAAGAAGCCGCACGAGGGCTGGATATTGTCATCACCGCAACGAGCGCCCGCGAACCGGTGTTATTCGGCGAGTGGCTGAGTGAAGGTCAACACTTGAACCTGATCGGCTCAAACTTCCTGAGCAAGACGGAGTCGGACGTTGAGGTTTTCCGCCGCGCGCAGGTGATCGCGGTGGATAGTAAGGAGCAGGGGAAACTCGAAGCTGGCGATATTGACAAAGCCGTCAAGGCTGGCGTGATTCAGTGGAGCGATGTCTACGACTTCGCGCCGGTGCTGGTGGGCAAGTATCCGGGCCGTGAGTCACCGCAAGACGTGACGTTGTTCAAGTCTCTGGGCCTGGGAATTGAAGACATCGCGCTTGCGGTGAAGGTTGTGGAGCTGGCCAAACAGCAAGGGGTGGGAAAACAATTGCTGTGATGTGACGAGCCGGAAGCGTAAGCGACGGGCTTGGTGTTGGTGGCCCGTCGCTTACGCTTCGAGCTACCCCCGCCCTTGCGGGCGGGGTTCGCTTCCGGCTTACTCACCCACCGCTTTGCCGTCCAAACGCTTATCCGCCGCCCCCGTGCGAATTCCTGTTTTGGGGTCGATCCAGATTGAGTGTGCATCTCCCTGACGCGCTTCGGTGACCGTGTGGCCCAGCGTCTTGAGCTTCGTCACCAGTTCCGGATACTTCTTCACGCCTTCAAAGCGTGTCGCGTCCGGGAACCACTGATGATGCAGTCGCGGGGCGCTCACGGCTTCTTCAATCGGCATATCGAATTCAATGACGTTCAGCACGACACACAGTACGGTGTTGATGATCGTGCGCCCGCCGGGGCTTCCCGTGATCAGGACCGGTTTTCCATCCTTCAGCACGATAACTGGCGTTTGTGAACTCAGCATGCGTTTGCCGGGGGCGATCTGGTTGGGCTTGGTTCCGATCAGGCCGCCGGTGGAGGTGAAACCCGGGCGCGGATTGAAGTCAGTCATCTCGTTGTTGAGGATGTAACCCGCGCCGCGAACTACCACGCGATTGCCATAGCTGTTTTCGAGGGTGTAGGTGTTGCTCACCGCCAAGCCATCCCTGTCGATCACCGAGAAGTGCGTGGTGCTGTCGCTTTCCGTGTTGAGCATGATTTCCGGCGCGAGATCCGCGCTGGGTGTCGGTTTCTTCAGGTCGATACCAGCAGCCAGTTTCTTGGCGTACTCTTTGGTGGTGAGTTCCGTGGGGATTTTGGTGAAGGCCGGGTCGCCGAGATACCGGGCGCGATCGGCATACGCTCGCTTCATCGCTTCGATCAGAAGGTGATTTGTTTCCGGTGACCAGCGGCCATACTTTTTCAGATCGAAGTTTTCGAGGATGTTGAGCATCTCCGCCAGGCCGACCCCACCGGAACTCGGCGGTGGAGGACCGTAGACGTCGTAACCGTGGAATGTGGTGTGAATCGGCTTCCGCTCGTTGGCCTTGTACGCTTCGAGGTCGGCCTTGGTGATGAGCCCGCCACCAGCTTTCATTTCCTTCTCGAGCAATTCCGCCAGTTCGCCGGTGTAGAACGCATCCGCTCCTTTTTCGGCAATCAAACGCAGCGTGTGGCCCAGATCCTTCAGGATGAGGGTGTCACCAGACACCCATTTGCCGCCTCCCGGCTTGCCGTAAACGCGATTGAACTCGGCGTTCGTTGTCTTGGGATCGGCCAGGACGCGGTTCAAGCCATTGGCGAGAACCGCATCGACAGGGAAGCCTTTCTCCGCCAATTCCACGGCCGGCAACACCACGTCTTTCCACGGGAGTTTACCGTATTTCTTATGTGCGAGTGCCAACCCGCGAACAGTCCCCGGCACCCCTGCGACGCGGTGATCGAGAGCCGTCACTTTGCCATCGGCCAGGAGATTAATCTTGGCGGCGGCCGGGGCAATCTCGCGGTACTCAAAGCACGTCGGCGCCTGACCGGGCGCTGCAACCATCATGAATCCCCCACCGCCGATGTTACCTGCCTCAGGCCACGTTACTGCCATCGCAAACGCGGTGGCGACCGCGGCATCGACCGCGTTTCCGTCTTTCTTCAGAATGGCAAGCCCCACATCCGCGGCCGGCGGCGAGACGCACACCACCACGCCACCCTTCGAGGTGACTGTGGCGGCTTTGGGTTGTGCTGAGGCGGTTGAGGTGAAAGTGAGGAAGAGGAGAGCGAGCAGGATGGCAGCGCGAAGCATGAGGAACTTTCTGGTAGGTATCACGTTCGGGCGAACTGGTGGCGAATGCTGCCCGCAAGGGCAGCGGGTGCTGACGACCCAGCGGTGACCCGCTGCCCTTGCGGGTAGGGTTAGCCCGGGTTAGCCCACCATCACCCCGCACGTAGCGCGACTGAGCTTTCCACGCCGAGGTTCTGGTAGATCTGTCGCGTCGCGTCGGAGCGATTGAGCGTGTAAAAGTGGATGCCGCGGACGTTGTTGTGCAGCAGGTCCGCGCACTGCTCCGTCGCCCAACTGATTCCCACTCGCGTCACCGCGGTGTCATCCGCACAACGGCCGACTGCACGCAGGAGTTTCGCCGGGAATCGCGCTCCAGCCGCGAGTTCAGCCATGCGCACCATGCCGCTTTTGGAAGTAATCGGCATGATCCCCGCCACGATCGGCACCCGGATACCGGCGAGCTCGCAGCGTTCGCGGAAGTCGTAGAAGTCGCGGTTGTCGAAGAACAGTTGCGTGCAGATATAGTCTGCGCCCGCGTCCACTTTCCGCTTGAGATAATCCATCTCCAGAAGACGGTTCGGGCAGCCGGGGTGTCCCTCGGGGAACCCTGCGACGCCGACGCCGAATCCGCGGCTATTCACACAGGGGCGGGTGCGGATAAACCGCACCAGTTCCTCCGCGTAGCGGAAGGCATCTTTCGCGCGGTCGTAGTTGACAAGATTTCGCGGCGGATCGCCGGAGAGCGCCAGGACGTTTTCAATCCCGCTGTTGGCGTACCGGTCGAGAATCGCGGTCATTTCCTCCAGCGTGTGGCAAACGCACGTGAGGTGCGACACCGCCGTGAGGTTTGTTTCGCGTTCAATGCGGACAACGAGATCGTGCGTCCGGTCGCGTGTCGATCCGCCCGCTCCGTACGTGACCGATACGAACGAGGGCTGAAGCGACTGCAACGCCGCGATGGTGCGGAAGAGTTCCTCGCTCGCCTCGTCGGTCTTCGGTGGGAAGAACTCGAAGCTGAAGGTGGTTCGGTGCTGGGCGAAAATGTCCTGAATGTGCATGGCAATTCACGCGAGAGTGTCGCGGCCCATCCCAAGCCGCACAGCAAAAGTGTACTCAAATTCGAACATCGCGATAGATGAACCTGCGCGATCCGGTCATGCCGGTTCACTTCGTCCTCACAGGAGCAACAATGCGCGATGCCCGTGTCTTGTCGTGATGCACCACATTCTTCGCGATAAGGCTCTTTTCGGGGAACTCGATCGTGAGCGACTCGCCCGTATTGGGATTTGGTTCGTAGAACGGAGCCCCGGTACTCGCGACCGTGATACGAATGCGGTGTCCCTTATTGAAGATAAGACTCGTCCAGCCAACGTCAAAGTTCACGGCGTACACCTTGCCCGGTTCCATGAACACTTCTTTCTCATACCCCTCGCGATAACGGGCCCGGCGGACGTAGTCCATCACGAGCATTGATCGGCCGTCAGGATAGACATCGCTCACGCGGACAATAAAGTCTGTGTCCCGGGCGCTGGAGGAGACAAGCAGTTCCGCTCGAACCTTGCCCGTCCACTCCACGGGTTCGGTCAAAATATCCGAGGTGAAGGTGCGAACGTCGGCCTGTTTCTCAAAGTCGCGTGCGTCCTTGGCGCCGGGAAACGCGATGGTGGGGATCGTAGCCGGTTTCTTGGGGTCGGCGGCGAATGAGGTGGAGGACTGCTCCTCAATCGGCGCTTGGGTGGAAAGCGACCCGCCGCTGCGCAAGTAGAACGGCGTGTCGATGACTTTCAGCGGCCAGTCTGTGGCGGTCCGCCATTCGTTGCCCGGCGCGTCCTTCTCGCCCACCGCGCCCATCACATAGTAACGGGCGGTGGGATCCTTCATCACGCCGTTGTCTTTCCCCTTTAGGTGAAAGTCGAACCAGCGAATCATGTGAGTGTCGAGATCGAACTTGGCATTTTCGGGATAAGTGAGTTCACCGGTCTTGTTCGTATTCTTGAAGCGGCCGTGCAGCCACGGGCCGAGCAGCAGTTGTTGCTTGCCGTGAGAATTCGGCCCGCCGTGATGTTGCCGCCCGATGTAGCTGTCCACACTCCCAACGCACATGAAGTCGTACCAGCTCCCGACCGTGAAACACGGCACGTCCATCTTGTCGAAGTGCTTTGTGCAATCCTCGGCAGCCCAGTATTCGTCGTAAGTAGGGTGGGCGAACCACTCCTTCAGGAGCTTCCGGTTGTCGGCGGGGTTGCGGCAGACGCCGTCCATAGTTTTGAAGCGATCGGGTCGCGTGGTGCCGCCGATGCGATAACCTTCGTGGAAGAGACTCAACCCCGTGTCGATCATGTACTGCGCTTTCAGAGCCGGTGGGCGTGTGACTGCGAGGAAATTCTGAGCGAAGCCCGCCTGCGAGCTGCCGAAGGTGCCAATCTTGCCCGTGCTCCACGGCTGTTTCGCAAGCCACTCGACCGCGTCGTAACCGTCTTTCTGTTCACCCCACCCCAACGCACGATAGCCCACCCACACTCCCTCTGACTTGTGCGTCCCGCGGAAGTTAAGTGCGGCGATCACGTAGCCGTGTTCGGCCAACTTGCCAAAACTTTTGCGTGTACTCGGCGCCGTGAGGTCGGCGTAGCGCTGTTCCAGCAACACCGGCCACGGTCCTTTGCCTGGCGGGAAGTAGAGATACATGGAGAGCTTGGTGCCATCGCGCATGGGCACCATCTCGTGTTTCTCGGTGATCGTGCCGAGATCGACGGGAGTGTCTGCTGCGCGAAGATGTGTGCCAAGGAGTAGCAAGGCCAGCGACAGAGCGGTGCGCATCGGGTGGGTTCTCTTTGATCGCCAACAGGGTGATTTCAGAAGGACTAACCACAGACAGAGGCACAGAGAAATCAAAAGATAGAGAAAGGCAAGAAGCGAAGAGTTTTTGACGGGATAACAGGATGCACATGATGGCTTCTGATCTGTGGACATCCCACAGATCCACTCGATCCTGTTATCTTGTCCAATTCTCTGCCTTTTGTCTTCTCGGTGTCTCTGTGGTTAGCTCCTTTTTGGTTGTGAATACTACGGCATCGATTGCCCATCGGTAACGGCTGCGGCGGGGGAAGCGATCTGCTCGTTGCCGGTCACGTCCGTCCAGTCTTTTGCTCCGGGCTTTTTGTAGCGGCGAATCTGAGTGAACTGGCTATCGCCCTTGATCAGTTGCACTACCACCCGAACGGCTTTTCCTCCTTCAATCAGATATGCGACCGACTCGTCGCTCACTTTACCGACAGCCTCGGCTGGTACCGACCACGCGGCGGGTAACTCTGCCGTCAGTTTTGCGTGAACGTACATTCCCGGCCGGAATATGCCCTTCTCGTTTCGGAGGTCCAGTTCTGTACGCAGCGTGCGCGAACCCGGCTCCAATGACCACGAGGTGCGAATCACCTTGCCCTTTTGTTCTTGCCCCGGCAGAGCCTGGATTGCGATTTGGATGTCTTGCCCAACGGCGACCAGTTCCGCGTCGGCTTCGGGAACCTGCACCACCACGCGGACCGGGTCGATGCGCGCCACAGAAAAGAGGCCAGCCTTTTCGGTACCGGTCACGAAGTCGCGAGTATTCACTCCGCGTCGTGTGACGATGCCGTCGAACGGCGCCTTGATCGCCATATATCCGCGCAGGGCATTCAGTCGGCCAACGCTGGCTTTCGCCACTTCCAGTTTGGCTTTCATAGCAGTAACGTCGGCCGCCGCTTTCGCTTCATCGGCAACGGCTTTTTTCACGGCCGACTGGGTGGAGGTGAGGCGCGCGGTTGCTTCTTTTCGCCCCGCTTCGGCGGCTTTGAATTGGTTCTTGGTCTCGTCCAGTGTCTGAGTATCCCCCACTCCGCCACCCACCAACCTCGTGATTCGGTCCACTTCCTTCTGCCATCGCTCATAGAGTGCTTGGGCGCGATCCACGCCCGCCGCCGAAACCGCAACCTCGGCTTCCGCCGCCGCAACGGCCGCTGTTGCGGCCTCCGCTGTTTTTTGTGCCTGAATCACTTCCGCTTCGGCTTGTTTCACGAGCGCGAGTTTCTCCTTCCACTCTTCGTCGAGTTCCGGAATCGCCAGCATCGCGAGAGCCTGATCTTTCTTCACCTGGCTACCAATGTCGATCTGTCGATCGTGCGGTGCGTGATCCTTTTTGTTCGGGTCGGCCTCAATTCGTTCCACGTAGCCCGGCAGTTTGGCGAAGAGGGCCGTCTCCTCAAATGCCTGAACCGTTCCAGGTTGTTCGACCACCCGCTTGATGGGCCGCTGCTCGGGCTTGACTACCATGATCTTCGGCGCGGCCGGCGCTGCTCCGCCTGTGGGGGCTGGCGGCTTGCGGTTACACCCCACTACGGGAAATAGCCCCGCGAGGGCGAGCAGAAGAAGGGGAATATCACGACGCATGGGGAACCTCGCGGGGATTGGCTTCGGCGTTGGGAACGTAGTGCGGGCTGGCCGGGTCGAACGGGTCGAGCGAGGCGGACGCCCGCCCCGCGCCGCCCATGATGAGGGCGAACACGGCCGGGAGGATAAGCAGCGTGGTCAGCGTGCCCGCCGCCAAGCCACCGATCACAGCGCGGCCCAGCGGGGCGGTTTCGTCGCCACCTTCACCCAATCCCAGAGCCATCGGCACCATCCCGGCAATCATGGCGCAACTAGTCATCAGAATCGGCCGAACGCGCGCCCGCGCTCCTTCCGCGCCGGCATCGCGTGAGGATTTTCCTTCCACTCGCGCCCGCTCTGCGAAAGTGACGAGCAGGATGGCATTGGCTGTCGCCACCCCCACAGCCATGATGGACCCCATGAACGACTGAAGGTTGAGCGTGGTGCCGGTGATAAGCAACATGCCCACAACACCCAGCAGCACGGCTGGAACCGGAGCGACCGCCACCAACGCCAACCGGAACGACTGGAAATAGGCCAAGAGGAGAAGCCCGATCACCACGACCGCCACGAGCAGGCCGAAACCCAGTCCCCGGAACAGTTCGTTCAGCGGTGCAACCTGCCCACGCACGTCCACCTTCACTCCGCCGGGTGGTGCTCCCGCTGTTTCGACGGCCTTCGCCACCTGGAGAGATACTTCCCCCAGGTCTTCGCCCTGAATGTTGCCCGTCATGCTCACCACGCGGCGCATGTTGTAGCGGTCGATCTCGCCAGGCATCGTGCCTTCTTTGATTTGCCCCACGTCGCGGATCAGAATCCGCTCACTTCCTTTTTCGATCACCGGAGCTTGCTCCAAATCCTTCGCCGAGCTGATCAGCGTGAACGGGATTTCCACCTGTACCTGATAGCCCACGCCGCTCGCGGGGTCGCGCCAGTAGTTCGGGACGGTAAATCGGCTCGATGAAGTGTATGGCGTGATCGCCCGCACCGCGTCCGATGTGTTTGCTCCGGTAGGGCCGATCTTCTCGCGATCAACGACCACCTCAACCGTGGGATAGTCGAGTGCCTGACCGTACCGGAGGTCCACGATGGCGGGAACCTTCGTCAGCTCCTTGTAAAGTTTCTCGGCGTAAGCCCGATTGTCGGCCATCTTGGGGCCACTCACAGCCACTTCGATGGGTGAGGGGGAGCCAAAACTCATCACTTCGTTGACAATATCGGCCGGTTCGAACGAAAGCCGCAGTTCTGCGAGCCGCATCGCCGCAACGTCAGAAGGTACACCTTCACGCGCCCACTTCTCGGCGGTCCACTTCCGCAAGTGATCGGGAAGTTTCGTGCGTAGCTGGGCTTTCAGATCCTCGATTCGCACGCGTCCCGGTTTGAGCGCCACCCGCATGACGGACTCTTCCGGTCCCCCCATCCACAAGTAGACCGTGTTGATCGGGTAGGAGGAATGCACCACACCGACATATCCCAGGCTGATGTTTACCTCGCCGCCTGCTTCCCGCACTTCCTGATCGATGAATCGCAACGCTTCCTGGGTGATCGCTTCGGTTTGCTCGATCCGAGTGCCGGTGGGTGCTTTCAATCGGAACTGAAACTGCCCCGCATCCACTTGTGGAAAGATTTCGGTGCCCAGTTGCCGGCTGGCGAAGAATAACGCCGATCCCGCAACAAGCAGGTAGAGAGGAACCAGGATCCAGCGGATCGCGACAATCGAGTTCACGCCGCGGCCATACACCCCAGATGCGGATTGGTGTTCCGGCGCGTGTCCGAACTCCTTGTTCTTCAAGAGCCAGACGCAGAGGACCGGCAAAAACGTGCTGGACAGGATGTAGCTGGCAATCATTGCGAAGCCGACCGCGAGTGAGAGCGGTACGAACAACGCCCGCGCCGTCGCCTGCATTGCGAAAGAGGGGATGAACACGGCCAGGATGCAGAGCATAGCGAGCAGACGGGGGACGGCTGTTTCCATGTTCCCAAGCCGGACGGCCAGAGCGATCGATTCGTGCTTCGCCATCTGCGTGTGAATGTTCTCGACTTCGACGGTGGCCTCATCGACCAAGACACCAACCGCCAGTGCTAATCCACCGAGCGTCATCAGGTTGATCGATTGACCTGACAGCCACAACGCCACGAGTGCCGCCACGATCGCGAGTGGAATGTTCAGGATAACGACGATCACCGAACGCCAATCGCGGAGGAAGAGCAATACCATGAGCCCCACTAACCCCGCCGCGAGCAATCCCTCGAACAGCACGCCCCGGATGGAGTTGGTGACATAGGGCGACTGATCGAACTCGAAACTCACTTCAATATCGCTTGGGAGCACGGCCTGCATGGCGGGGAGGTTCGCGCGCACGTTGCGAACCACAGAGAGCGTGCTGGCGTCCGCTCGTTTGGTCACGAGGATGTAAACCGCACGCTTGCCGTTGACGAGCGCATAACCGGTGGGGATGTCGGTGGAATCCTCAATGAGCGGCTTGTCGGTCACCTGGTCGCGCAAGCACACATCGCGCAGAAATACGTCCTTTTTCACCTCGATTTTCCCCAGCTCTTCCGGTTTGACGATCATGGCGTTGGTCGGCACAAGCGGCATTCGCGTCGCGTCGCGTATCTGCCCCGAGGGGGCGATGGTGTTGCCGTTCGAAAGTGCCTGTACCACCTGATCCGCGGATAGTTTGTAGGAGAGGAGTCGTTGCGGGTCGGTCCGCACCACGACCGTCCGCTGCGCGCCGCCGAACGGCGGCGGGGCGCTGACGCCTTCAATCGCCGCGAACATCGGCCGGACCTTGAACAGCGCCTGATCCTGGATTTCCCCGATGGTTTTCGTCTCGCTCTTGAGTACCAGGTAACCGACTGGCACACTGCCGGTATCGAAGCGCATGATGAACGGGTTGACCGTACCCGGAGGCATGAAGGCCCGCGCGCGGTTCACATACCCTACCGTCTCCGCCATCGCCTGGGACATGTTGGTTCCGGGATGGAAGTAGAGCTTCATCAGCGACACGCCCTGCGTGTTCTTCGATTCCACATGATGAATGCCGTTGATGTAGAGGAAGTGGTACTCGTAATAGTTGGCGATCAACCCTTCCATCTGCTGTGGGTCCATCCCGCCGTAGGGCTGGGAGACATAGATCACAGGCAGATCGAGTGGCGGAAAGATATCGACTTTCATCCGCTCGTAGGCGAGCAAGCCGGCAAACGCCACGCCGGCGATCAGCACCATGACGGTGATCGGCCGGCGCAAAGCTGCAACAATTGGATTCATCGGTGTGAGAAGCGAGAAGGACGGTTTGGTTGAATCCTAACGTCAATCGCATTCATGGAGAAGCGGCGAGTCATGAATTCAGAGTGGTCCGCTCGCGGAGCGGACCACTCTGAATTCATGGTTCACGCCGCGCAGGAGTTTGTCCCGCTGTGGCGGGCGCAGCAAGTTGCGCTGAACCTGCCGCTTGCCAGACAGATTCTTCGGGTTGGGTTGTGAGCGAAGGAGTGGGCACCGGCGTCGTGTACGAAACTTGCACGACCATCGGCGGAGCGGACGGTACGAGTGTAGGCGGGCGTGGCGTGGCCGAAACCGGTAATTGCGCAGGTGCCGGCGCGGGTTTTGGTGCAGCAACCGGAACCTCGGGCAACACAGCGGGTGGGTTCGGTTCCGGCATTTCGGGTATGGCCGGGATGAGCGCTGGTCTGATGGCAATGCTCGTCAAACTCTGGGCGGGGTGTCCCAAAGCACGATACAACTGGAACTGCGCCCGGTTGTGATCACCCACGGCCGCGTAGTAGTCGCGATAGGCTTGATCGAGGGCCGCGACCGCCGCGACCGCTTCCTGCGGACGGAAGATCAGCGTGAGTTGGTCGCCGACACGCTTGCCCGGCACTAATCCACGTAAGTTCTTTTCGGCGGTTTCGACGGCGTTGGCAACACCGTCCTCGGCGGCTTTGAGTCGGCGTGCGGATCGGTTCAAGCGTGCCTGGGCCTGTACCACTTCGGCAATGACAATGTCGTGGGTTCGCAGTAACCGCAAGAAAGCTTGCCGCCGTTCTGCTTCGCGTTCGCGGATCGTGGCGCGATTCCCAAATCCGAAATTCTGCACTTCCCAGATCGCCTGAAGATCGAAGCTGTATCGCCCACCGAAGTTGCTGAGATTGCCGTTTACTCCACCGCCGAAGTATCCGCCCGCCAGACCCGGAAACTGGGAACTCATTCCACGCAGTGCGACCGTTGGGATGAACGGCCGAGCTTTCTCCTGGCGAACGCGGGCGAGGGCTGCCTGAATCAGCGCCTGATTGGCCGCCAGTTCCGGGCGATGCGTGAGAGCAATGGGAATCAGTTCATCCGTGGGGGCGTCGGGTGAAAGGAGTTCCACGGTCAGTGATGGCTCTTCCATTGGCTCAACCAGGGTGCCCGGGTCGAGTCGAAGGAGTCGCGTGAGTTCCGCGCTCGCCACTTGCCAGCGTTCGTAAGCCGTTTCCACCGCTTGCCGCTGCCGCGCCACCTCCACTTTCGCACGATTCACTTCCACAGTGGGGACCAGCGACGGGGCGACCTTCTCCGTCAGTTTGACCAGCTCTTCCGCGCGGCGCAGAGTGTCGATCGAACCGGCGACTTCGCCGCGTGCTTGCTGAACGGTGAAGTACGCTTCCGCCACGGAGAGAGTGGTATCGTTCCGTGCCGCCTGCATCGTGGCCTGCTGCGCGCGGAAGACCTGTCGCGCCGCAAGAGGTGCATAGAGTGCATCGGTGACGGGAACGACTGCTGTTGGTCCGCCACCGACCAGGAAGGACGACTTGTTGGTGGTGAAGACCTGCCCCGCGACCTGCTGGATTTTACCGTCATGACGGAAGTAATCGACCCCTGTGTTGATATTCGGCAACCACATTACCCTGGCGCGCGAAAACGCGGCCGAAGCAGCGCGGACTCCCTCGCTGGCGATCTGAATATCCAGCGGGGCAGCGTCCGTGAGGCTCAGGGCAGTGGGGAGGTTGATCGGTAGCGGTTTCCCCTGCAACGCGGCCGGTGGCACGGGCGGAAGAACGCTCGAGCTCGTCGTGGGGTTTGGCTTATTCGCATCGTCCGCGTTGACCTGCCCACCGGCGGGAATTACCCCTGGGTTGGTTGGAGTGAGGTGTGAGCGGTTCGCGAGCCGGCTTGGAAGCTGGGTACGGGCGGGAGGATCGTTGGGTTCGACGCTGGCGCAAGCGGGGAAAATCAGCGCACTCGCTCCCGCGAGCCATCGCACCATGCGCTGAATCCGCTTTGGAGCCACTTCCACCTCCTGCCATGCACAAACTCACTCTCGCCGACCGGTTGTAACAGAGGTATCGGCAATTCGGGGGGAGGAGATGAATTACGGGAGGTTAATTTCGTTTTATCTATAACTTCTCCTGACCGCCGTATTCGTTGGTGACGCTTACAATTCTTGCGCGGGTGGGCTCCGGGTTGGAATCGGTCAGGCCAGAATCGTCGCCGCTGACTGATCGCCGCGTGCGGCTTGAGGCGTTCCCGCCCGTCTGTTGAAAGTCAGGTCCAGCGGCTCTCGAGGTCGCCGGATCACTCAAACGGAGGCGATTTCCATGTCTGATCGCAGACTGTTTTTGAAGGCCGCTCCGCTGGGGTTGGCAGCCACTCTGCCCACATTCACGCTGGCCCGTGCCGACGACAAGAAGAGTGAAAAAAAGAAAGACGAAGAGGATGTCGGAGTGGCCGAAGACCTCATGCGCGAACACGGCGTCCTGAACCGTGTATTGCTCGTGTACGAAGAGGGCCTGCGGCGGTTGCGAAAGAAAGAGGACATCACGCCGGAGGTGTTCCGCTCGGCCGCGACGTTGGTGCGGAAATTCGTGGAGGACTACCACGAGAAGCTCGAAGAGAACTTCATCTTCCCCGCCTTCGAGAAAGCGAAGAAACTCACCGATCTTGTCAAGGTGCTGAAGAAACAGCATGACGCCGGCCGTAAACTCACCGGCGTGATCCTCCGTGAGTCGGCGGACGAGCGATTCAAGAAGGACGAGGGCCGCAAGGAACTGGTGGCGGCGTGCGAAGCGTTCATCCGCATGTACCGGCCGCACGAGGCTCGTGAGGACACGGTCCTGTTCCCGGCGCTGCGCTCGGTTCTCTCGGCGAAGGAGATCAAAGATCTGGGTGAACAGTTCGAGAAAGAAGAAGACAAACTGTTCGGCGAAGGCGGATTCGAGAAAGTCGTCGAGCAGGTCGCTGGGTTCGAGAAGCAACTCGGCATTTACGACCTCGACCAGTTTACGGGGAAGTGATGGACCCCAACGCTCCAGGCTTCCTGTTGTTGGTGGCGGCGGTCGCGGTCGCAGCCGGAGCAATCGCGTCGGTGAGCGGCTTTGGGATCGGCAGTCTGCTCACCCCCGTATTAGGGTTGCGTGTCGGGACGAAGCTGGCTGTCGCCGCCGTATCCGTTCCGCATTTGGTAGCGACGGCTCTGCGTCTTTGGGTATTGCGAGAGCACGTGGACCGGCGGCTGCTGTTGAGCTTCGGTGTCTGCAGTGCGGCCGGCGGGCTGGTTGGGGCGTTACTCAACGCCTGGGCGAACAGTCCGGTACTCACCGCCGTCTTCGGCGGGCTACTGGTCTTCACTGGTATTCTGGGCCTGACGGGCTACTCTGAGCGACTCCGGTTTCACGGGTGGATGGCGTGGGTCGCCGGGAGTGTTTCTGGGCTGTTGGGCGGGTTGGTGGGTAACCAAGGTGGCATCCGATCGGCGGCAATGCTGGGTTTCGATGTGTCCCGTCAGGCGTTCGTCGCCACGGCGACGGCGGTGGGCGTGGTCGTGGACGCGGCACGGATGCCGGTCTACTTCGCAACTCAATGGCGGGAGATTATCGGTTTGTGGCCGGTCCTGGCGACCGCGACGGTCGGTACTGTGGTTGGCACGTTGACCGGGAAATGGGTGTTGAAGCGCATTCCCGAGCCGATCTATCGCCGCATCGTTGCGGGGCTGGTGTTAACGCTCGGCGTCTTCATGTTCTTTCGGGTTGGTCAGTAAGAGCCAGAGGCAAAATGAGGTCGGGGAAGTGAACTCGCTACCAACACTTGAAGCGCGATCCGATTATGTTACACCTCAGCAACTGCCCCGCTCGGAAGTGATCTAATGATATGTAGATCATCGTCGATTATGTTACACCTATGCAGTTGCCCCGTTTGATGTTTATATGATATTATTAATATAGTTGCATGGTATGTTACACATCTGCAACTGCGCCGCTTGGGCTACATTGCGTGGCAAATTGTTGGTTTGTTGAAGTTTGGCCCTTTTTCCTCTGGTTACCCTCGGTTTCCGGTTTTCGCGCCTTTTTCCTCCGGTTTTCCGCTATTTTCCGCTGGTTTCCGGTTTTCGCGCCTTTTTCCTCTGTCGTCCGGTGTCGTCTGGTTTCCGGTTTTCGCGCCTTCAGCTCCTGTCTGCTCGGTTCTGCTCCGAAAAAGAGAGTGTGAGGAGTCAAACCTCCATTTTCATCACTTCGGGTGAGGCACAGCAACATGAATGACTGTTACACCTCTGCATGTTGCCCCGCTTCGCCTTGAGCCTCGACCACCTTTGTCCACACAGTGGCGTAAGGCGCGCAGAATCGACCTTTTGGTATTGGGGTCAATCGCGCACGTGTGCAGTTTGACCCGATACCGGGTCGAGGAAGCCTCATTAAGGTACAGTATACACAATGCCAGAAAATCGTCAATGACGCCCGTCGTGGTTCGAAATGTGCTTTGCACTGCCATCGATCTTCGAACGCAGACTTGACGGCGAACTCGCTCGGCACAAGATACCCGGAGCAATCCACCTATCGGAGTCGCGGGCGTGTCGTCAGCCACTTCATCCATTCTTCGCGCTGGTCGGCTTGTAGCGGTTCGCGGACCGGTGGTGGAGGTGGAGTTCCCGGCAGAACAGTTGCCCGCCGTGTACGAAGCCCTTCGCCTTCGTACCGATGACCGCGAGGTTCTGCTCGAAGTCTCGCATCACCTCAGTCCGACGGGAGTGCGCGCCATCGTCCTCGCTCACCCCGAAGGGCTGGCGCGGGGAATGCCCGTCGAGCGAACCGGCCAGCCGGTGCAAGTACCGGTTGGTCCGAACACTCTCGGCCGCCTGTTCAATGTTCTCGGCAATCCCCTCGACGGCCTTCCTCAGCCCGCCGCCGAGCGCATGCCCATTCACCGCGACTCTCCTCCACTCACCGCACAGCGACGGAAAGTCGAGTTCCTGCAAACCGGCATCAAGGTCATCGATTTGCTCGCGCCACTCGCGCGTGGTGGCAAAGCTGGGCTGATCGGTGGGGCAGGGGTGGGCAAAACCGTTCTGCTTCAGGAACTGATCCGCACCATGACCGATCACCGCGACGGCGTGGCGGTGTTCGCGGGTGTGGGCGAACGGACGCGCGAGGGGAACGATCTCTGGCTGGAGATGCAGGAGACGGGTGTCATCAGCCGCACGATTCTCGTCTTCGGTCAGATGAATGAAGCGCCGGGGTGCCGCTACCGTGTGGCGCTGTCGGCTCTCACGATGGCCGAATACTTCCGCGATCGCGAACACCGCGACGTGATGTTTCTCGTCGATAATGTGTTCCGCTACGTTCAAGCCGGTTCGGAAGTGTCCGGGTTGCTCGGCCGATTGCCCTCGGAAGTTGGCTATCAGCCCACGCTCGCAGATGATCTCGCCGCACTGGAAGAACGTGTTGCCGCGGCGGGGGGCGCGGCGATTACTTCCGTGCAAGCGGTGTACGTGCCCGCGGACGATCTCACCGACCCCGCCGTCGCTCAGACATTCGCGCATCTGGACGCCAGCATTGTCCTTGCACGCTCGATGGCCGCACGCGGACTCTACCCGGCGGTCGATCCGCTCGCCTCGACGTCCCGGTTGCTCGATCCGTCGCACCTCGGCGACCGACACTATCGCGTGGCTCTGCGGGTGCGCGAAACCATCGCGCGATACCGCGAGCTGGAAGACATCATCGCCATGCTCGGCATGGAGGAACTCTCGGCCGACGATCAACGGATTGTGAAGCGGGCTCGGCGATTGGAACGATTCCTGACTCAGCCGATGTTTGTGACGGAAACCTTCACGGGAATAAAGGGGCAACACGTCCCGCTCGCGGATACCATCGCCGGCTGTGAAGCGATTCTCGACGGCAAGTTTGACGCGATCGACGAAATCAAACTCTACATGATTGGCTCGGTCGCGGGGGTGCAGGCATGACACTCCAACTGAAAATCCTCGTGCCGGATGCGGTGATCCTCGATACGCGTGTGACCAGCGTGCAAGCGGCCGACTCCACCGGCCGATTCGGGCTGCGGTCCGGACACGAGGCTTTTGTTACAGTGCTTGCGCCGTCACTGCTCGTATACACTAACGAGCAAGGCGAAGAACGTTACGCTGCCGTCGATGGCGGGGTACTGATGCTCGAAGGAGAGCGGGTATCCGTTGTGACGCGGGAAGCCGTACTCGCCGAGCGGCTCGAAGACATCGCCGAGCGGGCCGCGGCGATTCTCGACGCCCGCCGACGGCAAGAACACCACGCTCGCGCCGAGTTCGATGAGCTGCAAACGGCACTCGTGAAGCAACTCGCCCGCGTGGGTAAATCCGTATGACCGCTCCCGGGCCCAATGACGACTTCGTCCGTGAGGTTGGGAAGCAGGCCCAGCGGCGTCGAGAGAATCGCGGTCGGGGCGTCTGGAGAGGAATCGCACAGGTCGGCACGGTGGGCTGGATGGTGGTTCTCCCGGCCGTTGGCGGGGCGTTTCTGGGTCGTTGGATCGATGCCCGTTATGGAACGGGTATCATGTGGACGCTGGCCCTTCTCGTTGTTGGGCTAGTGGTTGGCTGCGCGGCGGCCTGGCGCTCGATGAAGAGAGAGTTGCATTCGTGAACTGGATCACTGCAGCGGGAACGGGATTCGGCCTTGGCCTCGTCTACTTTGGCGGCCTGTGGGTCAGTGTCCGCGCGCTTCGCTTTGGTTCGCTTTCGCTGGCTCGGTTCACACTGGGGCGACTCATGCGGTTCGCGGTTGTGGCGGTGACCTTTTACGCTCTGCTGCACGCGGGTGGACTCACGGCCGTTGGGGCGGGGATGGGAGGAGTGCTTGCGGCACGCTGGTGTCTCATCCGCTTGATCGGGAGAACTGCCGATGGCCGGTGAACGGTTCACGCCGCAGGTGCTCTTCCACATCGGGCCGGTGGAAATCACCACAACCGTCGCTTACACGGTGGTGGCTTCCGGAGTTGTGATCGGTTTCGCGTTGCTCGCACGGTTGGGATTACGCCGACCAAACACCTGGGCGATCACCGCGGAGTTCCTCATCGAGCATCTGGAAGGGGTGATGCGGGACATGTTCGGCCGCGATCCGCGGCCTTTCGTCCCGCTGGTCGTCACACTTGCGCTGTTCGTGGGGGTCGCGAGTTTGCTCGGTCTGCTTCCCGGAATGAAGTCCCCCACGGCGGACTTTTCAACGACCGCGGCGCTGGCGGTGGTGGTCTTTCTCGCTGTGCCGATCTACGGCATCTCCACCAAGGGGCTGAAGGGTTATCTGAAGCACTATCTCGAACCCACGCCGTTTCTGCTTCCCCTGGAAGTCATCAGCGAACTATCGCGGACATTGGCTTTGGCCGTTCGGCTATTCGGCAACATCATGAGCGAGGAATTGGTGATCGGTGTACTGCTGACGATCGCGGGGATTCTGGTGCCAGTGCCAATTATGATGTTGGCGGTGCTAACCAGTGTGGTGCAAGCTTACATCTTCGCGGTGCTGACGGCGGTGTATCTGTCCGCCGCTGTGCGTGCGAACGAGTGACACAGTAACACGATAGGGGTGCCGCATCTAACGAACCGCTCCCTTGCCAGTAGTTTGAAGGTGCGTGTCAGACGGCATGGAAGTCCGAAGAGCCCCGCACCCAACGCCGTTAAGGATATTCTCCGGTAATCTCGGGAGATTCTTCGCCCAGGAGGGCCGAAGAATGGTTTTCGCCCGGAGGGCCGTCTTTGGTAGCGTAGGGCGGAAGCACTACGATCTCTACCAAAGACGGCCCTCCGGCGAAAACATACACCCTTGACCAAATCCTTTACGGTGGCGGGTGAGGGGTGCTTTTGCTTCTGCCCACCCTACCCCTTGAAACTACTGGCGAGGGAGCGGCGAACGCATACCGCTCCCTGGCCGCGGCTCGTTAATCGTGCGACCTTTCCAACGGGTTCATGTATGAGGAGGAGAACTTGGACTCACAGACGATTCTTGCAATTGTGTCGATGGGTGTTGCCGGGCTGGCGGTCGCGATCGGTTCGATCGGTCCTGCCCTGGCGCAGGGGCGCTCGGTGAATTCTGCTCTCGACGCGATGGCGCGCCAGCCGGACCTGGCCGAGCGCATCAGCCGCACGCTCTTCATCGGTTTGGCGATGATCGAGTCACTGGCGATCTACTGCCTTGTGGTCGCTCTTATCTTGCTGTTCGCCAATCCGTTCACCAGCAAGTAGCGGGTGCTGCCGTGACGTTCAACGTCTGGACATTCCTGTTCGAGATCCTCAATTTCGTCGTGCTGGCGTTCATACTCCATCGGTTGCTCTACCGGCCGCTCCGAGATGCCATCGATCAGCGAAAAGCCGAGAACGAGAAGGTCAGGAACGAAGCCGAAGCCGCTCGCAAGGAAGCCGACACGACACAAGCCCAGCTCGCGGCCAAATTGGCGGAATTGGATCGCGAACGCACGGAGACACTCCGCAAGACCGCCGAACAAGCCGAAGCCGAAAAGGCGAAGCGACTGGCCGAGGCGGATGCCGCCGCCAGGACGGTGCGCGAACAATCGCAGCGCGACTCGGAGCAACTCCGGCACGACACACTCGCTGGACTGGAAGCAGAAGTCGGCGCACTCGCGGTTGACCTGGCGCAACGACTGTTGACGCAAGCTTGCGATGTGTCGCTGAACGAGCAACTGGCTCGCCACCTCGCGGACACGATTCGCAGCGTCAGTGCCGATGAACGCGACCGTATCCGGCAAGATGCGGGGGCGGGCGACATCGTCGTGGAATCTGCGGAATCGCTCACTGAACCTATTCGCAACAATCTCACCGCGGCGGTTCGCGAACTTCTGGGACACGACTGCTCACCAAAGTTTGAGGTGAAGCAAGCTCTCGTTGGCGGAGCACTGTTGCGCGTGGGTGGGCATATCTGGGATGCGACCATCGCGGCTCAACTGGAAGCAGCGAAGGCCGCTGTGAAAGCGAGGGGCGATGGCCAATCTACGTGAAGGTATCAGTGCGCGGCTTCGCGGCCGGCTCGCACACGTTGGCTGGCAAGTCCGCCGGCGCGAAGTCGGGCATGTCGTTCGTGTCGGTGATGGCGTGGCGTATCTTCGGGGGATGCCTTCTGTCCGGTATGGCGAGTTGCTGGAGTGTCGTGATGGACTCTCGGCACTCGCATTCGATCTTCGACCCACTGAAGTGGGCGCTCTTTTCCTCGGCCCGGCCGAGAAGGTGGCAGCGGGCGATGAAGTCCGGCTCACGGGTCGTGTGGCCAGTGTGCCGGTTGGGGATGGTCTGCTCGGCCGTGTCATCGACGCGCTCGGTTCGCCCATCGACGGGAAGGGGCCGCTCCGCTCGACGGAAGCGTGGCCAGTGGAACGCGAAGCACCGGGAGTTGCCGACCGTCAACCCGTCACCGAACCGCTACTCACCGGCACGAAGGTCATCGACTCGCTTCTGCCCATTGGTCGCGGCCAGCGGGAACTGATCCTCGGCGACCGCGCCACCGGCAAGACCACCATCGCTCTCGATGCGATCCTCGCTCAGCGTGGAACGGGCGTGAAGTGTGTGTACGCCTCCATCGGCGAGCGAAAAGCCGCTCTGGCAGAAGTCGTCGATGCGCTCGCCTCGCATGGCGCCTTGGAATACACAGCAGTCGTGGCAGCCGTTGCGGATGCCGCGCCGGGGTTGCAGTATCTCGCTCCGTTCGCGGCGTGTACCATCGGCGAATACTTCATGCATCGCGGTGAACATGTTCTCGTTGTTTACGACGACCTGACGAAACACGCCGATGCTTACCGCCGCGTGTGCCTCTTGCTTGGCCGGCCGCCCGGCCGCGAAGCGTACCCCGCGGATGTCTTTTACCTGCACTCCCGTTTATTGGAACGCGCCACAAAATTGCACCAGCGACTGGGGGGCGGCAGCCTCACTGCGCTGCCCATCGCGGCGACACAAGCTGGAAACGTCGCGGCGTACATCCCAACCAACTTGATTTCGATTACCGACGGGCAGATTTACCTGAACGCCCGGCTCTTTAACGAAGGACAACGGCCGGCTGTGGATGTGGGGCTCAGCGTCTCACGCGTCGGCGGGAAGGCCCAGCCGCCGGGATTGCGGCAGGTCGTCGGCGATCTGAAGTTGCTCTATTCGCAACTCGCCGAACTCGAATCATTCACACGCTTCGGCGCCGAACTCGAACCTCAAACTCGGCAAAGGCTGGAACGTGGCCGGCGCTTGCGCGAAGGCTTCAAACAGCGCCCGCACCACCCCCAGCGGCTCGCGGAGCTCGTGGCCGGGCTCTTCGCGCTGAAGGAAGGATTGCTCGACTCGGTTCCCGTATTGCAAATCGACAATTTCCTCGCAGCGCTCACACGCCGGCTGGAAGATGTCGAATCGGAACTGATGGAGAAGCTCGAGCGTTCGACCTCCTTGGAGAAGGAGGTCGAGGAGAAAGTGCGAAGAATCATTACTTCCGAACGCTCACCGTTCACGGTGAAGAGCGGGCAAACGGCGTGATCTCCGGATAAGATCGGTCTATATGTCGACCTCTGCGATCACCTGGCAACAGGGCCGTTCGCGGATCGCATCTCAGGCGTGAACCTGGCGCATGGCGACTGCGGCATCAGTGTTGAGGGGTTCACTCGGATGCTGGAATCGCCGCATCTCGCTGGGGTGAGCGAATTCGCTCTTTCCCGGAATTCACTCTCCGCGCAAGACCGGGAGGAACTGGCGGCGAGGTATCCTCGCCGCGTGAAATGAGGACCAGTGATTACACTTTTCTTCCGAGGCCGAATTGATCGCCGCAGGCGACCGGAATACTGCCCTTCCAGTGAATCTCTACCATCTTCTCGCTGTGGACCTGGCCGCCCTTCTCGTCGCTCAGCGTCGCGATGATCTTCTTCGTTTCCGCATCAATCACTTCGCCGGTTGAAGGATAGGCGTACTTGCCATCGAGGCTGAACGTGATCCAGCCCGGTTGTTCGCGCAGTTTCAGACTCGTTTTGTATTTCGGAGGCATTACGGTGGAATCGAATACGTGAACGCTCTCGTTGAACGCGTCCACCACCCACAATTCCTTCTCGTCCGGCGTCAGGCCAATGCCGTGACTGGGGCAACCGTGTCGCTTTACGGGTCCCTTTTTGACGTCCGGCACTTCGACGCGGTGCAGTTTCTTCCCCGTCTTCAGATCGCCGATCTCGAAGCCGAGCAGTTCATTCACGTTGACGAAGCAGAGCGTTTGCGCGCCGTTAATGGTGAAGGGTCGAATGGCCGCCGCGAATGGTCCGATCCTGGCGACAACTTTCTTCGTGTCGGTGTCCGCAACAAAGAGCAGCGGCGACTTGAGCCCCGCGAGGTAGGCGTGCTTTCCATCGAGTCCACAGATGGTGTTGTGCGAACCGCTCTTGGTTTCGATGTCGGTCAGCACCTTTCCGCTGGCGGCGTCCACCACGTTCCAGATGTCTTTTTCGAACGACGGAACAAACAGCGTTTTCCCGTCGGGTGTGGCGGCCAGTCGGTCGCAGCCCTTGGGGAGTTCCTTGCCCCACTCGGTTTTCTCGCTCACCAGATCGACGCAGTACAGCGACTCCGGCGTTGTGAAGTGAAGTTTGCGCGTCTTCGCGTTCGCCACAACGCCTTTGATGTTTCGTGGCTTGGCGACTTTACTCGCGTCGGTGGCGATGCGCTTGACGAACTTATGGCCGTTATCGATGTCGAAGACCAGAATTCCGGCCCCGCCGAACTCCAGTTGATCGCGGATGCCCGGACACACAACATAGAGCAAACGCGACACACGATCTTCGGCGTGCGCTGAGAAAGCGAACGGAGTTGCAAACGACGCGGCCAGGAACGTGCGACGGTCCATGACTACACCGGAGGGAGAAGGGGCGAGATTTGGCTCAGTCTCAGGGTTCCCGGCGCAGTAGTCAAGCACCTGCCGCGGCCGTGCGCTGTTCTGGCCGAACTACTATTACACTGGCGCGTAGCGGGCAATTCCACGGATTGCCGTGTTCAGCAGTCCGTAGTAGGCGACCAACAGGAGTAGACCGATCACGCCCGCCGTTGTGTGACAGACCCAGACGATCAGGCCATCGCCGGCCTGTCGTGCGAGAAACGCGCCGACGTCATGGGCGTTCCCTCTTGTGGGTACTTCGTCCAGAAAAGGAGATCGTTCGACGTGTTGGATTGCGTTTTACTCTACCCACTGTGAGCGCCGGAATCAGCGATGAGGGTCGAGCGGTCCACGCCGAGCGATGGCCATTGCCACACCGCGGAGCAACCGGGAGTATTCCCAGAGAATCAGAAGCACAATCACCCCAACCGTAGATTGACAAACCCACGACGCCAACGCAACCCCTTCACGCATCGCCAGGAAGCCGCCGATGCCAAGTGCCAGCGCGAGCACGAATCGGGCAGCGAATTGCCACGTGAGCACTTCCATGTAGTGCACTAGATTATCGTCGCCAAGATTCTGCCCCAACCGGCGCAGGAACCACAACCAGAATCCAAACGACATCAGCAATAGCACCCCGCAAACGGCCATTGCAAAGACTTGCTGGGTGCTCACGAACCAAACCAGTGGCAGGCTGGCCAGTCCGAGGACGACCAGACTCGCGATCGCGAATTGACTCACCTGCATCGGTAGCGCAAGTGCGCAGGACAGTTGCTGAAGAGCGTGAATCGCGATGGGCAGAATGAACAAGATCGCCACGCACGCATGGCATTTCCAGATCTCGCGCTGTTCCGCGGGCGGTAGCAACATGATCATGAAAAGGGCAAAGCACAGGTAGAGGACAGAGCAGTAACGGGCGATGTCCGTTGCGAGCGTCGCCTGCTTGAGTGCGCGATAGGTGTCCCACCATGGCTCGGAGAGATACTCGGCCCGTCTGTGCGGCGGCAAGCTCTCCAGGTCGCGCTTTCGGGAGAACGTCGGCGGAGGAAGTGGGGCAAACACAGGGGTTGGTGGCGGCGGAGCGGGGGGAGTCTCCGGCACGACCGGAATGGCGATCGCGACAGTGAGCACCCCTCCACACACCGGGCATTTCACCGAGCGCGTCCGGGTGTCACCTTCGATGGTGAAGAGGTAGCCGCAGTGGCCGCATTCGAGTTCATACTGCTTGGCCACGATTCACTCACTCCTTCTCCACCCGTCTCATCATCGCCCGCGGCGCAGGTCGTCAGACCGTGTTTGCGCTGAGACGTTTTCGATCAGTCTGAAGTACCCGACACGTTTCGTTTCGCGGGGGTTCAAGGGACTCCCTCCACTCTATCCCACGGCGAAGAGACAATCAGCGCCCGGACGTGACGGGGGCGTGCCGGGCGACAGCCAGCGACGCCGTTCGCAAAAGAGGTGCGTAACGATTCAGCAGCCACAAACCAACCAAACTTGCGCCAACGCGCAGAATTCCGCCCACGCTGGTGCTGCCCAGGTATGTCGCGAGGTGAGCGCAGAAGAGGAGATTCGCGATGACGATGCCTCCGACCACACACGCGAGTGCAAACCATCGAACGGACTCTTCCAAAGCATAGTCGCCAAACTGGCGACCCAACCGAGCGAGAAATGCGAACCAGAAACCACAGGAAGCGAGCCAGGCTGTCGCCGAGCCCACGATGGCTACCGTTGCAGCGTAAGGTGCATCAAAGCTTATCAGGCAAACGATGGCAATCCAGACCAGGCAGAGACTCGCGCTGGCGAATCGCGAGCCGTATTGTCGCGGAACCTTCATACAGGCGAACTGGCCGCTCATGTGAACGGCCGCCGGGAATAGTTGCCCCAAAGCCACGATCCACGTGAGCAGGCGAATTGTACTTCGTTGCGGCACATCCGCCACTGACCCAACGATGAGCACAAGGCCGACGAGAGGAATCGCGAGAATCAGAGAGAGGCGGGCGGCGGTGCGAGCCGTCTGCAAGCCGTTTCGCACACTGGACCACGGCGGGGAGAGACGAAGAGCACGCTCTTCCAGTTCCAGTTCGCTCGGTTCGGGCCAATCGGGCACAGGTGGGGTGAATCGTGGTGCTGGTTCCTCGGAAGGCTTCGAGGGAGGCGCAAGCGGACCTGGAGTTGGGGGGACTGAAGGGACTGGGCGAGGAAGAATCGGCGATTTCGGAGCGAAAGGAATCGGGGGAGGACGAACCGGGGATTCCGGAGTGATGGGAACCGGGATGGCGACGCTCAGCACGCCGCCACACACGGAACACTTCACCAAACGGGTCAGAGCGCTTTCTTCAAGCGTGAACAGGTAGCCACACAGCCCGCATTCCAGTTCATACTGTCTGGCCACGATACACGTTCACTCCTTCTCCCTCACCGTATCGATGAACTCTCGTGCCGCAACGCGGACATTGCGGACGCTGCGCCAATAAGCCACGATCATCAAGAACCACGCGACCGTGAACGCAATATCTTGGTAGAGCAGCCAGTCTTCGTTCGGGTTCTTCGCTCGCACTTCCTGTTTGTACAGTTCCCAGCCAAGTGTGCCGGCGAATGCTCCCAGCGCGCCCAAGAAGGCGAGGAAGCCCACCGCCCGCGCTGTTTGTGGGCGCTTGAGCGCCAGCCCGCTGGCCGTGATCGCGGTGAGGAACCAGAACTCCGCGAGAGGGGTAATGATGAGGAATGACGACCACGCGTACCGAGAATAATCCGGAAACGCCTCGGCGAACAGATACGTGGCGATGAGTGAAATAAATCCCAAGAGCCCAAATAGACTGCTCAGTGCAAACAGCCCGCGCGAGCCACTCATCCGCGGGCCGCCGCTGGCGACGAGTCGACCGATGACGATCAGCAGACTCGCAAGGATCACCGGCGCGCCGTAGGCGGCGAGGTCGATCATCTGCTCTTTCTTGACGGGAATCGAGTTTGGACCAGGGGCGTTAATAAACCCCTCAATGCTTACCCAGTCGGTACCGTCACCCTTTGGCAGCGGACCCTGCGTGCGGGAATAGATTGTCTTCCCCAGGCCGACGAAGCCGATCAACAACATCCAGAACAGCCCGAATTGCACCCAAAACAAGCCGCGACGGACGCGCTTCCACCCGGCGGCGAGAACCTCGTCGGGTGTCTTTTCGCCTCCTTTGCCCTTGTCTTTGTCTTGCTCCCTGTCCTTGTTCTTGGCTGGCCGGGGTCGCTCGCGATCCCGTTCACGGTCGCGATTTCGATCACGCCCTCCGCGACTGGACATTGGCGGAAAGGACGGCTCCGAATCCAACACGGGGAGCGGGGCGTCGGCCGGCGGTGGTGGAGGAGGGGACGTTGGGAGCGCGCCCCAATCGGCAGGAGTTGCCACCACGGGTGCTGGAGGAGAAGCGGGTCGTGGAGGAGTGGGCGGCGAGGTTGCTCGCGACGAGGCGGCCGGAATCGGTTCCAGTGGAGGAGGGGGAAGAGGCGCGGTTGGCGCACCGGCCGACGCAGCTTCTTCTGGCGTCGGCACTTGTACTGCCTCCTGGCAATACGGGCACTTTACCTTTTTCCCGGCGGACTCGTCGCGTGCCCGAAAGCGCTTTCCGCATTTTGGGCAGCCCAGTGTGATTGGCATGAACAACGACTCCGCGCGAGTAGGAGAAGATATCGGGGCGGGAGTCCCCCATGATGGTCATGGTAAATCCGAAATCCGCATGGAGAAACCCCGGGGTTTTGAAATTCGCGGGAAGATCATACGCTGAGGTGCGGTCGTGCCGGACGACGGGATTCGCTCAAAAGCGCGGTTGTGGTCGCACCCAGTCTGGATCGTATGGGAGCGAAAACAACTGTTGAAGCGATTCGGCCTTGTTCGGCGCCTCGTCGAGCAGAAGCTGGATCGCTTGGCGGAGCTTCGCCACACGCGGATCGTCGGCGATCGTCGCGGCGTTGACCCCGCGGCCCATGCGGTCGAGGATCGCCGCCACATCCAGCAGCTTGCTGCGGCACTCGTGGAAAAATTGCTCAAGCACGCGATCGGCAGGAAGCGGAGTCATCGCAGCCCCTTACGGAGAAAGACCGAAAGCAGGATTAACCACAGAGGCACAGAGAACACAGAGACAAAACCAACACAGAGAAAGACAGAAGACGGAGAAAGACAAGAAGGCTTTCTCCGGGATCGAAGGATGAATGGGAATGTCAGCAATCAATCCTATCGCTTCTATGTCATCTTTTAAAATCTCATTTTGTTCTTCCTCTGTGTTGGTTTTTCTGTGTTCTCTATGTCTCTGTGGTTCATGATTCTGTTGTTCTTATTTCTTGGCATTCTTGAATTGCACCTTCAACTCGAGTGGCACCAATTCGTTGAGACTCCCGCTGCGGAAGCCATCGAGATCGAGTGTGACGAACTTGAAACCGAGCGCGTGGAGGGCGCGGGTCAGTTCGGTTCGTACCGGCTCGGTCGCGAGTTTGACCACTTCACTGATAGGCACTTCGATGCGCGCAAGATCGCCTTCGTGGTAGCGCACGCGGCACTCGCGCAGGCCCAGCGAACGCAGAAGCGACTCGGCGTCCTCGACGCGCTTGGTGCGTTCCGGTGTCACTGCCAGGCCCGGAGCCATTCGACTGGAAAGGCACGGCGACGCAGGTTTGTCCCACGTCGGGAGTTGCCAGAAACGCGCCAGAACGCGCACGTCGGCTTTTGTGAAGCCCGCTTCCTGAAGCGGATGACGCACGGAATGTTCCGAGGCCGCGATCAATCCCGGCCGGTAGTCGCCGCGATCGTCGAGGTTTGCTCCGCTCACCATCACTGGCACACCAAGCTCCGGCAAGAGGCGTTCCACTGTGGTGTACAGTTCCGTTTTGCAGTGGTAACAGCGTGTGCCGTCGTTCTTCAAGTAGTCGGGGTTTGCGAATTCCTGTGTCTGAACCACGACATGCCGAATGCCGATGAGTTGTGCAAGTTCGCGAGCATCATCGAGTTCCCGGCGTGCCACGCTGGCGCTATCGGCCGTCACTGCGATCGCGCGTTCCCCCAGCGCGAGAAATGCGGCCTTCGCAACCACTGTGCTATCGATCCCGCCGCTGAACGCCACTGCCACACCCGGTAAGTCGCTCAGCACCGCCAGCAACCGATCACGCTTGGCGGCGATTTCCGAACTCAGATCGATGATGTGCGCGGATTCGCTCATAACTCCAGTATACCGCTTCGTTGCTCTGGCAATACTGATGGGTCGGGGTCGCATTTGGTTGCTTCGCAACGTTTTTTACCCAGATCGCAACAACCTCAACCGCGGTTTTGGCAGAGCATGTTACCGCTCGGCTCGTTCGTCTCCAGTCTGCTTGCTGAAGTCGAAGTCCGGGTTGGGCTCTTCGTCTCTTTGCGGTAACGGGTCGCGTTGGAGGGGACGGCGAATCGGCGTTGCTTGGTCATGATACCACATCCACGCCGAATACCACTTCATCAGATTCCACGCGCCGAGCACAACGGCCAGAATCGCGCCCAAAAAGAGCCGGAGAGGGTCGAGTTTGGCCACCACATCGGGCACGCCGAACCGCAGCACCAACAGCACGACTCCGGCGACGAGAAAGAAGATCCCGAGCGCCAACCGCATGTGTCGAACAGTCATCCGCGCACCCTCATGGAGGTGTTCCCATCTTAGCCACAATCCGCGCTTGCGGACTACAGCACTCAGCGCGAGAATTGAGGCTCCTTCGAGGATCCTCCTCATGCCAAAGTATCGCGTTGCGGTGATCGGCCGCACTGGCAAAGGGAACTACGGTCACTCGCTCGACACCGTCTGGCTCAAATGCGACCGGGCGGAGATCGTTGCTGTGGCCGATGAAAACGAAGCCGGCCGCGCTGCCGCGGCCAAGCGTCTTCAGGCGAAGAACGCCTACGGCGATTACAAGCAAATGCTGGAGAAGGAAAAGCCGCAGATTGTGAGCGTTGCCGATCGCTGGCCGGACTGTCACCGTGACATGGTCATTGCCTGTGCCGAACACGGCGCGAGCATCTTTCTGGAAAAGCCGGCAGCGCAGACGCTTCAACAGGCCGACGAAATGATCGCCGCCTGCGAGAAGCATCACGTGAAATGCGCGGTTGCCCACCAGACGCGCTATAGCCCGCGCGTGAAGGTGGTGAAAGAGTTGATCGGTAGAGGCACGATCGGTGACGTGCTCGAACTTCGCGGTCACGGAAAAGAAGATCGTCGCGGCGGCGGAGAAGACTTGATGGTGCTCGGCACGCATACCTTCGACCTGATGCGCCATCTTGTAGGGGATGCGAAGTGGTGCTTTGCGCGCATTCAGCAAGGTGGCCGAAAAGCAGTGGCAGGCGATGTGCGACAAGCGGGCGAACAGATCGGGCCGATTCTCGGCGATCACATCACCGCAACGTATGGCTTTGAGGGGCTCGCGGTGGGGCACTTCTTCACGCACGTGGCGAAGGCGGGTGCAAATACGCGATACTGGCTCGAAGTTCGCGGAACGAAGGGCGTCATTCACATCGGGTTTGGCATTCTCCCTGTGGCGTATCTGTGCGCGGATCCCAGCGGCATGTTCGGTAAGAGTAAAGCGGAATGGCAGGAAATCACTTCGGCCGGCTTGGGCAAGCCGGAACCACTGACCACGAAGGAACTCGACAACGGCAACGTCCTGATCGTCAACGACCTCATTGAAGCGATCGAGAAGGACCGCACGCCGCTGGATAGCTTGCACGACGGCCGGGCGGCGCTGGAAATGATTCTGGCAGTGTATGAATCGCATCGTCTGGAGCGCGTCGTGGAATTGCCGCTCAAGAATCGCAAGCATCCGCTTGCGATGATGTGACACGTTCCGAGACTCGCCGAGTGACTTTCACCACGTCCAGTCGATGCGGTAGACGTAGTTTGCCTTGGGAGTCGGGATTTCCCAGTAAAGCCAGCTCTTGTCTTCCGCCGCGAAGACGATGACCGGCCCTTCGTACGGCACGGGATCGGCCAGTTTGGTCGGATCGTCCACGCGCGTGGCGGCGACACGAAGCTGGTAATCACGGAACGGCTTGTTGGCCGGGAACAACATCAGCATCGAGGTTTTGAATGACCCCTCGTACCCGATCACGCCGAACCATTGCTCGTCGGGACTTTGAAGTGCGTGTTGGTAGGTGTTCACGAACTGAAGCGTGAACTCATGATCGAGCGGAACATCGCTGACGTCGAAGATCAGTTGGCGCACTTTCATCGCTTGCTTGCCGACAAAGCCCGGTTTTTCGGCGGCGAACGCTTTCACACGCTCCGGATGGGGCCGCAACGCACGCATGAATACGTCCCGGCCGGAGGTACGCATCTCCACACGCAATTCGTTCGCGGCGGCGACTTTGATCATCTCACGTTTCGTCTGATAGACGATGGCGGCATCGATGTTCGGATCAGCGGTCAGGTTCGGTTTCCAGCCGCGCATGTCCACAATGCGATCGTCGCTCAGCACCTTGAAGGCAGCCAGATCAGGTGATGGGAGTTCCAACACGCGCGTAATGGGATGCGGGGGCGAGCGATCAGGGGTGAGCTTGGCACGCTGGAGGGCATCCACGCGACGCAAGACTTCCTCGCGACGCAACTTCACGAGCGGATCTTCCTCCTTGAGTTTGGTTTCTTCCTTCGGTTGTTCTTCCTTCTTGGGATGCAGAAAGCGGTCGAGCGGTGAGGGGATAACCCACGCTGCGAGGACCAGAATCATCAGCGCGGAAAGACCTGCCGTCGGGCGCCACCACCGCCGCAGCACTCGCCGCGCTTCATACCAGATCCCCGTGCGCGGACCGCGGATGGCTTCGCCGTTCAGGTAGCGCTGGAGATCGTCGGCGAGCGCTCCGGCACTGGCGTAGCGATCGGCGGGAGCTTTCTCCAGGCACATCCGACAGATGAGATCGAGATCGCGAGGGACGCCGGGCATTCGGCGCGTGAGTGGTTCTGGGTTATCCGTCACAACTTGTCGAATCACGGACCAGGCATCGTCGCCAGTGAATGGCACCGTGCCGGAGAGGCATTCGTACAGCATGATGCCCAGCGCATAAATGTCGGCGGCTGGGCCGATGTTCCTGGTTTCCCCCTTTGCTTGTTCAGGTGCCATGTACGCTGGCGTACCCATCACGGCGCCGGTCTGCGTCAACTCCGCCCCGCCTCCACGCTTCGCCAGGCCAAAGTCAGTCACTTTCGGTTCGCCCCATGTACCGGGCGGACTGGTGGGTAGTGGGGTATCGAGCAGAACATTGTGCGGCTTGAGGTCGCGATGAATGATGCCGCGATCGTGCGCGGCCTGCACGCCGCGAGCGATTTTGATGATCAGTTCCGCGGCCGCGCACGGCTCCATTTTGCCAATGGCGCGGAGACGTTGAACGAGGCTTCCGCCTTCCAGGCACTCCATCGCCATGAATGGCCGGCCCTGGTATTCGCCGGAATCGTAAACCTGAATGACGTGCGGATGCTTGATGGCCGCAACGGCCTGGGCTTCTTCCAGAAAGCGGATCAGTTCGCGTGGATCGGCGTGCTGGGCGCTCAACACCATCTTGAGGGCGACAATGCGATTGAGCTTCACCTGCCGGGCCTTGTACACCACACCCATTCCGCCGCGGCCCAGTTCGCCGAGAATTTCGTAGCCGGGAACGGCGATGGTGTGCGGGGCGGGAGTCGTCGCGAAGAGTTGTGATCGCGCCGCGTCATTGGGCGCTTGTGTGAGTGTCTCGTCCTGCTGGGGTTGCGAAAGGGCATCTTCGGTCTCAGCGCCAAGCCGAGCCGTAGTGATATCGGCTGGTGCCGCGGGAGGGGACGTAATCTGGTGTTGTGTTTCGTCGTTCATGTTGGGCGGCAAGGGTGGAAGGCGTCCCTTTACCCTACCATATGAACGCCAGAAAAAGCATAGGAGAGTGACGAACGGCTGTTGACTGTTGGCCAACAGCCGTTCGCTCGGATCGCGTTTATGCCCCCGCCCGGTTCAGACGGGAAAGCACTTCGTCCATCAGGTCGATGCCCGTCTTGCGGAAGGCGGCTTCGTGGGGGCACGCTTGCACGCAGAACGGCTCCTCGCCGCCGCAGAGGTCGCAATTCACTGCTCGCCGGGCGGCGGTCAGATTTGGATTGCCGCCCGGAACGTCCGTTGCTGCCGGGTTCGGCTTATCCCTCTGCACCATGTCAATGGCGCCGTAGGGGCAATTTCGCTCGCACAGTCCACAGCCGATGCAGTGATTCTCGATCACCACTTCCAGGTGATTGCCGTGGCGGTGGATCGCATCGACGGGGCAACCTTCCATGCAGTACGGCTTGTGGCACGAGCGGCAGGAGGTGGCGACGAGGAAGTCACCGAAGCGGAGCCCTTCGCGCAGCAGACGTGCATGGTGATCGGAGTGTGAGTCGGCACACGCGCGGGTGCATTCGTCGCAGCGCGTGCACGTCTTGAGATCGAGAACGAGCAATCGCTGGCCCTGGTAAAGTCCCTGGCGAACGTATTCGCGGAGAAGACCGGGCGGCGGGGTGCTTTCGACACCTGGTACGGCGGAGCGCGGCGCGGACTTTAATCCCTCGCGCAGTTGTGGGAACTTCTCGCACAGCCGACGGAAGACCGGCCCCGGCACGCGAACGAGTTCCACGGGGTCGAGCGCCGCGACGCTTGCGGTGCGAATTCCGGGTCGGTCCGCGAGAAGGGCGGCTTCGCCGAAATAGTCGCCGGTGGAGCGAAGGCCGAGTACTTGCTCGCCGCCGCCGGAGGTGGTGAATACCTTCACCGTACCGAGCCGGATGATGTAGAACGCGGCGGCTGTGTCACCTTCGGCAACAATCGTTTCGTCGGCGGCGACGCGGCGGAACTCCACTCCCTTATCGTCGTCGGTTCGTTCCACGAGCAGGAATGTGACGGCACGCTCGCGGTCTTCTCGGCTCAGAGACGCGAACAGCCGGCCATTGAGTACGCTCGTCTGGATCGCACGGAACGAGTACATCTCTTCGAGGTCGCCGCGCGCGGATTCCGCCCGCTGCATCATGTCCAAGAGGTTGCGTGTGACTTCGTAGACGACAACCGTACCGCGTTCGGTGGTGTTGCGCACCGCCATCGGCCAGCCGTTCTCGTCGTAGGCCAATTCCAGTTTGGGAGTATCGTGTTCCGCCACACCGATCACAGTGGCAGTACGCGGACGCTGCGTGATGCAGGTCATTTCGCCAAGCACCAGTTCGGTACCGGAAGCGACGCGGATCAGAGGACCAAAATCGCCATTGGCCTCATTCTTGCTGTTCCCGCCGCCAAACAATCGCGCAAAGAAGCCTTTCTTGCGCGGAGGAGCATTTCCTCGGACATAGAGTTCGAACGTGCCCGTTCCCTGAAGCAAGAACGCGGTGTTGCCGTACTCACCCTCGTGGCACAACACCTTTCGCTCCCCCGGCTTGATCTCCCACTTCCGCACCGATCCCTCGTTCCACTTCAGGTACGAGTAGGGGATCGAGCGGAAGGGGAAGACCACACGCGGTCCGCGCGTGGGGCTTTCGTAGGCCAGCCAGATGTCGCGCATCTCATCGGCGGTGAGAAATCCCGATGCGGCCGGGAACGAGGTATTCGGATTCACCGGGATTTGCTCCGGTGAGTCATCCCAGGCCCGCGGTTGCACGCGACGCCGGAGCGACAATGCTCCCGTCGGGCAACTGTTCATGCACTCGCCGCACTGCACGCAGCTCGATTGCCCCATGATGGCGTCGAGATCGAAGCTGATGCGTGTGCCGTAACCCTTCCCGGTGTGGCCGATGACCTTGAACGGCTTCACCTCCGAACACGCCCGGACGCAGCGGTCGCAGAGGATGCAGCGATCGTGATCGACGACCACCGTGCGGGAGGAGTATGGATAGTTCGCGTCCACCTCCTTGTTCCACTCTTCCCACGCCCGGTTCACGTCCGTCCGGCGTTCTTGTTCGATGGCAGTCGGAGCAAGCGGGAGAGCGATCCGTCGCGATTTCGGGCTTAAATCCAGCGGTTCGTTGCGGCTGGGGAGTTGTGGATCACGCTGGAGTCGCTCGCGTACGCTATCCGGTGTGACATTGAGAGTCGCCGCGACCGTGGTGAGTTCGTCGTCGTATCGCCGGGCCGAACCGATGGGGGTGTGGCAGTGATCGGCGACGAGGAACTCGGCGAGCAGCCGAACCGACGCGTTGATCTCCTTGGCGGAGCGTTCGATTGCCTTCTGGTCGGCCTTGTCCTTCGCCTCGGGATTGTAGCCCTCCATCCCGGCACGGGTGGTCACCACCATGTTCGTTTCGACCCGGTGCTGGCACGCCGGCACGAGTTTGCGCGCCGCCGTGAGTTTTCCACGCTTCATGGTGGAAACCTGCACCGAACACATGCGGCAGACGGCCACGGGCGTGACGTGCCGCTGATGGCACAGAACGGGAATGCGGTTCTTCAGTTCCTCTTCGGTCCAGATGCCGTCGGCCACGAGTTTCGCGGCGGCGTCGTGGATCGTCGTGGTTCGCGGGATGAGTTCGCCATTGGCGTCGCGCTGTTTGTTCCCCTGCGCATCGGTCTTCGGCACGGCCCGCGGGACCGTCACGGAGTAACCGTCAATGATGATTTCGACGAACTGACCGAACCGGTCGCGGGTTTCCTTTTCACGACGGATGAGCACGTCGTTCTCGTCTCGCGCAAAGAGCGATTCTTCTTCGCGGCCAAGTGAGATATCGGGATCAGCAAATTCTGGCATGACGAACTCGAATCAGAGGACAGAGCGAACGGCGTGGCGCAAGCCCGCCGAGTGCATTGATGACCGATCTTGGCGGGCTTACGCCACGCCGTTTGCCACTTACCCGGGCTTCTTCACCAGGTCATTCGCGAAATACTCCAGCGCGGTTGCAAGCGGGATGGGCGCGACGTAACCGAGGCCGCAAATCGAAGTCATCTGGAGTGTGCGGTAAATCTCTTTCACATCCTTCGCGAGATCCTCGGCGTCTTTGCCTGCAAGCGGAGTACCGGCGTTGCGGCGCGCGAGCAGGTCAGTACCGATCTGCACGAGCTTCTGCGAACCGATTCGGCAGGGGACACACTTGCCGCACGATTCGTTCCGGTAGAACTCCGTGAAGTTCACCGCCTGGTCGAGCATGTCCGCATTTCCCGCATACACGACCAGTGCCGCGCCGAGCATCGGCTCGACCGAGAACCGCAAGGTGGAGTTCAGGTGCCGGTAGAAGACCAGATCGAGCGGGATATCGAGCAGGTCGAGTTCCTTGGCGCCGAGCGCGAGATGTGTGCGGAGGAACCACTCCATGTACGCGGCGTCGGCGGCGGAACGCTCGGCGATTTTGCCGACCGCATCGGCCCGCTTCTTCTCGTCGAACTTGGGATCGACGGGAATCTTTGCCGGCAGAAGTCCACCGGAAGGGCCCGAGGTCGCGACGGCCCGGAGAGGACCATTGATGATGCCAGCACAGAATCGCGGCGATTCCAGAAGTTCGCGGAGCGGCGTTCCGATGGGCACTTCGTACACGCCGGGCCGGGCCACGTCGCCGCTAATGGAGAAGAGTCGGCGTCCGCCCATCTTGACCTTGTCGTTGTTGGCCAGCCGCCAGCCGCCGAGTTCGTACTTGTCGCCGCCGAAGAGCACGATGGCCGGTGCCCAGGCGAGTGTTTCCACATTGTTGACCACCGTGGGGCGGTCGCGCAGTCCGTTGGTGGTGAGTTCTGGCGGGCGGTTGCGAGGTTGCCCGCGGCGGTCTTCCATGGCCTCGATGAGCGCCGATTGTTCGCCGCAAATGTAACCGCCGGGGCTTTCAAAGACTTCCACCGGGAAATTGCGGCCGGAATCAAAGATGTTTTCGCCGCACGCACCCATCCGTTCGGCACGCATGATCTCTTCGCGAACGGCGTGGATCTGTTCGTGGTACTCGTGGCGAATGTAGATATAACCGGCTGTGCCGCCCGTCATCAGACCCGCAAGAACCACTCCTTCGACAACCAGGTGCGGCATCCGCAGGAGGAGTTCGCGATCCTTGAACGTTCCCGGTTCGCTCTCGTCGCCATTACACACCACGTACTTTTCGCCGGTTTCCAGTCGCTCATCGGTGTCACCGGGCGAGGCACGCCAGACGTCGAGCCACTTCTGGTAAGCGGGTGCGCCGGCCCCACCCATGCCGAGCAGGTTCGCAGTCTTCAATTCGCACAACAGCGGGTGCCACTTTTGAACGTACGCCTCCAGATCCTTGCCAGCCATTTCACGCGGAGGAGGAAGGAGCGGCCGGCCGAGGTTCCTGAGGTAATCGGTGAATCGCTTAATGGCGCGATAGTCGCGTGGCCAGCGCTGGCGGCCGTAAATGTCGAGCGACCACCCTGCGGCGGCCAGTGCGGGCGGTTCGCCCTCCCTGAGAGTGGGCGAGGAATATGTCCGGTTGCTGTTGGTGTGCGGCGCGTACTTCGCGTCGGAGTCTGCTTCCGGGGGATTCTCGCCGGCTGCGAGCTTGCGGAGGATGTCTTCCAACTGCTTTTGCGTTTTTTGCGTGTAAACCCAGGCGTGTTCGTCGTCCGGCATATTCAGCTTTTCGACCCACACGGCCGGCGCGCGATCGCAACGCCCGAGACACGACACGCCCTCCACGCAAACCGACTGGCCCGTTTGTTCGGAGAGTTGCCGGGCCAGGACCGGCAGGCCGCGTTTTTGGTCGAGCAAATCGGCTGCGCCGCGCAAATGGCAGGTCATGTCGCGGCAGACGCGCATTTCGATCTTGGGCGGGTTAGTTCGTTCCAGCTTGAACGCCGGGAAGAAGCTGCTGACTTCCTCGATGCGGTAGAGCGGTACGCCGCTATCGAGCGCGAGTTTCTTCAACTCCGCATCGGGGAGGAATCCGAACCGGTTCTGAATTTCGCGGAGCCGCTGAACGATCATTGAGGCGCCTTCATGATGTTGCTAAGCACCGAAGCAGTGGAATTAACCACAAAGACACAGAGGCAAAATCAACACAGAGAAAACAGAAGAGCTTTGACAGGATAACCGAATGAACACGATGCATTCTGATCCCATTTCATTCTGTCTATTCTCTGCCTTTTGTCTTTTCTCTGTGTCTCCGTGGTTAATCCTGCTTTCTGTCTTTGTGGTTAGCTCTTCCTACTTCCCCTTCAGCCAATCCGCCAAATCGCGTGGATTTTTGGGGAACCGCAACTCCGATCCACGGCCCTGCAACGGCACGTCGCCGTGGTGATAGTTGTGGCAGTCGGTGCAACTGTGGCGAATCCCGCCACCGCTCACTTGCGAGCCATCGGGTAGAGTGACCTTTGTTCCGGCAGGCGAGTGGCACGCACGGCACGAGTCCACATCGAGAATCTGTACCGGCTCAGGTTTATTCGCGTCCACTGGTGAAATGGTTGCACCAGCGGTGCCCGGGTGGCAGGAAGCACATGTAACGCCACGGTGCGATGCGTGGTTGAACTTCGCGTGCGTCAGCCAGACTGTCCGGTCGGGCACCGGGGTGATGCTGATCTTCGTTCCTTCACCCGTTGTGGTGTGACACTTCGCGCAGCCGGCGTCGGCCGAGAATAGTTGCCGCTGAGCGGCAAGTGCCAGTCGGTCTGCTTCAGCACCCAGTGTCCGGGCGTTCGTCGTCGGGGGAGTGTCCAGTTTGCCCCCAGGTTCGGGGCGTTCCGCGAGCGCCGGGTGTTTCTCCGCGCTCATTCCCTTCAAATAACCGGCCGTCAGGTCGCCGAGTAAGTCGGCCGGTTGCTTGCGGTGCGCCACGCTGAAGCCGGGAAGAACGAGCTTCTTGTCACCAAACGTACTGGCGCCTGTCGGGGCGGTGAGCGGGTGACAGGCCCGGCAGTGTTCCTCGAAGTTGATCGGTAGGAAGTACGCGCCCGCTTGTCGGGGTGGCAGTAGCGACTTGGTCGGTTCAGCGAACTTGTCGAGTGCAGTCTTTAGTCGGTTGAATTCCGCCGTGCCGGTGCCGGAGTCGAGTTTGTGGCACGAAGCGCAGTCGAGTGTAACGATGGCATCATCGGCCTGGCCGGGCTTGCGGTATCGCTCCGCCGTATCCGGACCCGAGAGGTCGCGGATACGAGCCAGCGTCATCGCTTCCTTACCGCCGGGCGAGTAAGTTTGCCCGGAGTTCAAGTGTACGGCGTGGCTGAACTTCAGCGTTCGCGGTTTCGCTTGCATATCCAGCGACCGGAACGCCGGGTGATTGGTGGCGAAACTGGTGATGGCGTTCTGATAGGGCTTGCCGGCCTGCGATTTGGCTGCATCGTGCCATTGGCCGAGGTTGGCGTGGCATTGCGTGCAGTCTTTATCTGCGAGGCGGACAAGCGAACTATTCCGGCCGAGGTGGTCGTGGTGGCAGTTCGAGCAGCGGTTGTGGAATGCTTGTGCTTCCACGGTTGCTGAAGCATGGTGAGTAGGGCCGGAATGGCATTTCTCGCAAGAGAAGTCGTGCCAGCGATCCCGGGCATTCAGAATAGCGACCGGCCCGAGGTCTTTAACGGAATGCGAGACGTGACAGGCGGCGCAGTTGTCGTCAAACGCGGCGTGCGGATTCGCCAGCGGGCCGTGTGTGTGCCCGTAGGCCACCCGTGCGGGGGTGAAAATGTCCACCCCGATCCAGACACAAACCGCCACGAAAGCAAGAGCCGCCAGAAAGTACTTCCCACGACGAATTCCGTCAGGCGTACGGAAATATCCGCGCTTCCCAATGTAGCGGTCTGACAAATCGCGGCTGGGTGAACGTGGCATCAGGAACCCAGAGGGCAGAGGTCAGAAATCAGAGGACAGAAGCCAGAGAACAGAAGCCAAAGCACATTCTGAATATCTCAATTCAATCGCGAGCTACCAGAACTTCAGCGCTCGGACCGCGTGCAACACCATGAGCGAGGACATCGCGACCGACAGCGGCAGATGCAGCAAGAGCCAGTTGTGCAGCCAGAAGTGCAGGTGGGCCTGCGTGTCCCAGCGGCGACGAAGGTCAGCGAGTTCCTGCAACCGATCGAGCGTTTGCCGCGCTTCGGGCGGAACCGCTTCACGCAGGCGTGCGAAACGCTGTTCCGCATCCGCCGGCGTTGTGAGAGGGGACCGTGATCGGTCGCCCTCTTCGAGGTACGGGATGAGTACCGTATCGCGGAAAGCAACCAGTTCAGCAGCGAGTGTGCCGCGGACGACCGGTTCCGCCGACTCTGCTTCGGGCGGTACTGTGACCAGTTCGGTGATCCGACGAGCGGCTTCATCCGCCAGCGAGTTACCAAGCCAGGGGATTTGCGACGCGATCGACTCGCCGGGAATTTCCTCCAGTATTTTCTGTGGCAACCACTGTTGCATGATCAGCCCCCACACGCCGCTAAACGTGACGAGTAAGAACAAGATGAGCGTGGTGGTCGCGAGCGGGCCGCCAAAACCGAACCCGGCGTGAACGAGAATCACCGGCAGGCAGATGAGTCCCATCCAGACGTGTAGCTGCATCCAGAGTCGCGTGCGACCGAACCGCTGCCCGCGAAACCACTTTCGTGGGAGGATTGCCATTTCAAAAAACACAATCAAACCGCCGACAACGCCACACGCAACCCCGAACGGGCTGCTGGGTTGCGGAGGCCATGCCCAGGCACCGGCCGCCGCTCCCGCGGCGGCGAAGGCCACTCCCGCAAGTGTGACGCCGAGGGTTGCGAACACGATGGCCCAAATGCGCTCGTTGACCGGCCTCGTCTTACCAAGAAGCACTCGTCACTCCGGTTGTGGTACTGGATGTGGGTGTCCGGTTCAGGATAGTAACTTAGCCGCAAGTGGAGGTCAACGAGGAGGTTTTGATACTTTTGGCCCCCAAAAGATAAGGAAGTGACGGAAACAGAATCGTTTCGAACGTGAATAAGACGGGAGAGGGTGCGGGGGGAATCTGTGGGAGATCCCCAAACTCTTGGCCCCGGTTGAAGAGGTCTGGTTTTGTAGTGCAGTTGTCACTCTGACCGCGCTCGCTGCGCTCCCCTCTGAATGCGGAAGGGGCTGAAAAACAGTCGCTCTTTTTCGCTGAACGGGCTGTCTCTGGCTTGCTGCGCTCTGGCTCCCCCTTCCTCTTCAGGGAAAGGGGCGGGGGGTTAGGTTGCCTTTTTGACCGCTCCCCTGAAGCGGGAGGGGCAAAAAGACCGGTCGTGAGATGGAACGATCGGGCTATCATCGTACACCTTTGCTGGCAGCTCAAATGAGAAGGCGCACTTGCCTCGGTCGCCGATTCTACTTCTGGCCAGCGAGTGCCGAACTGGGGCAAATCTCGCAAATCACCTCCTCCCGCCACACCGGAGGATCTGGATAGTAGGAGCAGGTCTCGCGAATGAAGTCGGAATCCCCGCCATACCACGGTCGATATCGGCCGACCCGCCCGGAAGGGGTCACGAACATCGACGTACCGACGTTGCCGAGTTGAATTTCACGATCGTGCCAGACGATCCTCCCTCCATGATGATGCAGTCGCATCCGGAACAAATGCGGGCGGCCAGGTGCCAGACGCAGGGCGGCACGGATGGTGGCAATCGCGTTGGGTGAAAGTTCATCATCGTCGTCAAGCGCCATCAGATAGTCCCCTCGCGCTTCGCCCATGATCAGGTTGCGCGGGGTATGTCCCCAGTCGCCGGAAGGGCCGGGAACTTCAACGTAGCGGCCCGGCAGGCCGGCGGATTCCCACATTCTTCGGGCTTCGGGCTGCCGACCGTCGCCGATCAGAATGACTTCGTCCCCAGGTTCCCATGCCTGAGTCTGGAGTGACCGCAGGGCGCCGGCCAGCGATGGCCGGGAAATGGTCGGCAAGAGCAGACTGATCGTCGGGCGAGGCGCGGGGAGCAAGGTCCGGCCCAGCGCCGGGCAGATGACGCGCTTTCCGGACAGGTCGGCGATCCGTTGTGCTTGTCGCGGGTCGCTTTCAACGAAGAGCCGGACAACCGCGAGGTCCCGAACCATGCTGGCCTTCCACCGGGTACAGGCGTCGTCAACCCACCGGGCCGCCGCGTCGCCCGGCCACATCACGAGCTTGCTGTAGCGGACGCGGTGCCGAGCGAGCCAGGCTTCGCACTCACGCCGATATTTTTCCGGTCTACCGGTGACGATTGCTGCGACCGGAAATGAGCGCGGAGTCTGAAGCGGAGTGACGCCGGAGAGGAACGCTGCGTAGCGCGGGCCATCATCGTCCTCACCGGGGTAACAGTCGCGGTTGAGGATGCCATCCCAGTCGATTCCGAGAAATGGAAGCAGGCCGGGGTTATTGAGCAGGTTCCATTCGACGGTCATTCCAGGGGCGATCGCGGCCGTGTGGGTGAGGATGGAGACCGTTGCGGGCGTCGAGTACACGGCCGCGGTTTCCACGATCGCCGTGGGCCACTTCTTGCGAATGTGCGGAACCGCGTGGGTCATTGCCTGGCCCGCATAGCAGGTATCGTCCACGACGAGAACCCGGCGTGGCTCGGCGGCGAGTTGCGTGTGTCCGCCGTGCCCACAATGCGTAATGGTCCCGGTCGTTCCACACAACGAGTAGAGCGCGGCTCCGGTGAACTCGGCGATAATGGTCGCCGGGAACATTCCAGCCCGAGCGATGCCGACCACGATGTCGAGATCCTGCGGGAGCCGGCCGGCCAGTTCGACTGTATCGCGTGCAGCTTCAACAGTGGAAATCCAGGAACCCGCCGGCCGCGCGGGAATGTGGCTTTTGCGGCCCCACCGCTCACATGGCGGGGTTCGGCCCGCCAGCCGGAGCGAAAGTCGCCGCACGGCCTCCGGTTCACCCGGCGACCGTGCGGGATCAATATCGAAGATGTCGCGCGCGCAGAGAACACCCGCGGCCCGGACCAGACGATCGGGGCAGGAGTGGCAGTTGGCCGGGTCGGGGAGGCGGTCGGCGACCGGATTATAGTCCTCACATTCGTCACACGCCCGGACCTCCGCAGACACGTAACTCCTGGTGCAAATGCCGTAACCAGTGGGGTGGCGGCATTCCCGCCGATGGCGGTCCGCGCCGGCGGCCTCATTGCCGCCGCAGGACGGACAGCGGGCGACGATTTCACCTTCGTGAAGACAGGGGAGGGGCTGCACCCGCGTCTGGGTGGGAGGAAGCAATGGGATGCACTCGGCCGGATCGCCTCCCCACGCGGCGCGGACTTCCGGCCGGTGAGCGAACATCCAGCACTTTGCACAGTCCCGCGAATAAACGTAGGGGCGACCAGGCGAGAACCGATCGCATTGACACGGGCGAGCGGGATTCATGCCAGCGTCACCACCACACTACGCGACGCACCGAACAGACTTCCCGAAAACACCGCCGAGAAGGGCTCGAAACGGGGAATGGCGACTTCGGTTGTCGTGTCGACTTCCAGTAACAGCGTGTGATTGGGAAGCGGTCTCAGCCTGATGCTCTTGCCGGCGATATTGGCTTCCCAGGTGAGCGGTCCTCGCCTGGGAACCTGGTGGATGCCAGCGACAGGGCCGTCCGACACAGTCACTTCCAGTACCGATGCGCCGCCGATTGCGGCAACCAGAGTGCCGCGCTGGGTGAGCTCACCGGTGCCGGACCCACCCGAACAGCCTGGACAAAACCTGGTTCCTGTCGACTGGAAGGGGAAGGCCACCTTGTCTGGATCGCCAATCTGATGTCCGAGAGCGTCCAGGCCGAACGCGTACATGGTGTCCGTGGTGGACCCGCCAGAACCGGCGAGTGGAACGGTCACGTTATCGATGCACCATGTCTGCCCGACAATGGTGGCCGGTTGTGCACCATTTGGGGATGGGTCACCCAACATGGTTGTATCGCCCACCAGAACGAGGACCACCACCTGCTTGACGACATCTTTACCTACCAGGATGGTGCCGTTTGCCGCCATCGTTGTGGACGGGATGCCAAAAGGTTGCCCGGAAGGGGTGGGGCAACTGATCTGTACACTAGTCATGCGGGCGTTTACTCCACGATCATGATGCGGGCCACTTCAATTGTTACCGCACTGGCTTGGCAGAAAATGCCAAACTGCCCTTTGTAATCACCTGGGGCAAACCGGGAGTTCACCTTGGCGGTTGTGATCCCCTCCGTCCGTCGACCATCCCAGGCGACCTCCGCTACCCCGGTTCTGTCGATCTGGACTTCGATGAAGTAGCTCTGAGTTTCCGGTAGAGGGAGTTCCGCCTCGGCGATCGAGGAGGGGCGCACGGATGGGGGTTTTGACGGGAGAAACTGGATGGCAGTCTCCACACGATACAAGGCGAACTGTTTGAGGTTCTGTCCGACGTTGGCTCTCAGTTCGAGTACCTGGGCTTTGAACTCCTTGTCCTTGCCGGTCGAGTGTGCGCCGAAGAAGATCCCACACCTGCCAGTCCACGTCGCTTGACGGAGCCGAATCTGAAACTTGTAACGTTCAGCGTTGGTCCGCCCCAGAGAGAGAAATGCGGTTGTGTAACAATTGATATTGAGCGTCTTCGCCTTCTCGTTAAACGTCCAGTTCGAGGTCCCCGCGGGGTTCCACCAGACAAATTCGGTTGGAGGTCGCTCGAATAGATCCTCCCACACTGCCGGTTTGAACACCCGTTGGTCGGCGGGAGGCGTATTGGATTCGGGTGGACGATCGCCGGATTGTGTCACCGGTTCACCCTGATCCGCCGTTTTGGGCGAGAACTGCGTGATTCCAACAACGACTCCCAGAACGATCAAACACAGCAGCGCCAAGACAATCCAGTAGCGTGGTCGACGGACGGCTGCGGTCTTGCGATTGAGTTGCAGCCGGGTCGGATCGTCGACCTCAGAAGACGGGTGGCGGGCAAGGTCGTCGCGTGGATCCGCAAACCGCATGACGGTCGCGCTCAGCGACGTCAGATTTGCGCCGGTCGAGGGGGATTCCAGTATTTGCGCGACTTCGGACGGTTGCTCCGGCCGGTCAGCCGGATCCTTCGCCAGCATTCGGTCCAGTAGAGTTATCACCTGCGCCGGAATATCGGGACGTACTGCCGTGACTGGGGGCGGTGGCTTCGTCGCGTGGGCTGCCACTTTGTGCCGCAGCGACCGGAAATCCGGCCCCCCAAAGGGCGGCCCGCCCGTCAGGAGTGTGTAGAGCGTACAACCTAAGCTGTAAATGTCGGCTCGGATGTCGACGGTGTGACTTGTTTCCCACTGCTCGGGGGCCATGTAGTCTGCAGTTCCCATCACATGGCCTTCGCCCGTCAGAGTCTCCACCTCCTGATCTCCACGGAGGAGCGCAAGCCCGAGATCGAGGATTTTGACCTCTCCTCGCGTCGACAACATCAGGTTGTTCGGTTTGATGTCGCGGTGAACCAGACCGTTCTCGTGGGCGTGCTGGAGTCCGCTGGCCACCTGCCGGATGATTTCGCACGCCTCCACGATCGGGAGCGGGCCGTATCGCTTGACCACCCGTCCCAGGTCCAGGCCGTCCACATATTCCATCACCAGATAATGCTGCCCATCCGCTTCTCCTGCATCGGTAGCCCGCACGATATTCGGATGGTCGAGACGGGCAACAACCTCCATCTCCCTGTGAAATCGGGCGATGGATATTGGGTTGGCAACACGAGCCGGGGGAAGAAGTTTGACCGCAACCCACCGCTTGAGCCGGACGTGCCGGGCACGATAAACCACTCCCATCCCCCCGCGCCCAAGCTTCTCGGCAATCTGATAATGGCCGATCAGGCTTGGGTGCAAGGAGTCGTTTGCAGCCGGGACGCGTGGATTCCGACCTGAAAGAACGGAGGGAGAGTTGTTTCCGGACTTGGGAGTTTGGTTCGCATCGTCTTCGGCCACCTGGAAGTCACCCGTGTCGGGGACGATGTTGGTTACCGTCGATCCCGATTCGTTGAGAGCGTTGAAGATGCTGCGGCAGGCGGAGCATGTCGAGAGATGTGTCTGAATCGCCCGGGCTGTCTCCGGGGAAAGATCTTGGCGAACGAATGCCACCAGAACTTCACGGCTGGGGCAAGTGCCAGGGCTAATGGGCGAGAGGTCTGACATATGACCGTTCTCACATCGCCCATGCCGGGTCGGCGGAACGAGGGCGAACTTCTGTCATACCGGACAACCAGAGGTTCTGTCCAGAAAAAAGACTTTGGTATGTGGGTTGATTGGGCTGGAGTTGCTCACAGTCTGGCCTCCTGGCTCGCTCTCATTTCTGGGTTGAAATTGTTGAATTTTTGTATACTATTTATGAAGGATTTCGCGCAGTCCTTTGGTCATCGTGGATGCTGTCAGGTTACGGGCCTTCGGCGGTGGACAGTTTGCAGTTGAGTAAATGAGAACACGCCAGGGCGTGTTCTCATTTGACTGGCCCCAGCTCCAGCAGACCGCAGGAAAAACGCGGCTCGAAAACCCGACACCAGGCGACACCAGATGAACGAGGCACGAAAAAAGGCTTGAAACACGCACTTTTGGTGGGCCAGCAAAACCCGACACCAGACGACCGAAGCAGGGAAAACGGCTCGAAAACCGGACACCAGACGACAATGGGGCAAAGAGGATGTCTTTTGCCAAAATCGTACGGGCGCTCCTTTGGGCCGGGACTTCGCCAAGTGCGTTTTTTTGCATTGAACCGTGCTTGCCGTTCGCCGTGAAAACACCGAACATGGTGAACGCACGGGCCAGTGCGGTTCCCGCGCCGGTTTCCCGCTTCTTTACCTGCATTCTCAACTGACAATGAAGCTCTCGGCCCGTACAGTTTTGATCGCAATGGTTGTCGTGGGCATTGCGGTTGTCGCCTGGACAGCGCGTGGAAGCGTCGCGCGACCCGATGTGATCTACCCGGCTTACCCGACCCGAACAGCCCCACAAGCTGAGGTGTTGAAGAAACTTCCGGTTGGCATGTCCGGGTGTCTTGCGGCGGCCTGTCACGGTGGTCCTGCGGAGAAGACTCTCGCAGGGCACATTGACGGTGCCACGTGGCAAAGCTCCGGAACTTGTTGGGCGGCGGTCGATCCACATACCGTCGCGTACAGCTTGCTCACGGAGAACCCGCTTCGGCCGGTCAAAGTGACGGCAAAGCAGATCATGGATCGGTATGCGTCGGGAACGCAGGCAACGGAGGATGCACGCTGTGTCGCGTGTCACACAAACCCGGCGCTGGCACGCCCGGAATTACTGCATGATCCGCATGCCCGACTGATGCGAAACGAAGGCGTGAGTTGCGAATCGTGTCACGGTAACGCCGGCGTCTGGGTGAGTGAGCATACCACCTGGCGGGGGGAACGCGGGGCGGTGTATGCGAAGGCCGGCATGGTGCCGCTCTACGACATTGGTGAGCGGGCGTTGAACTGTGCTGGTTGCCATGTGGGCGCGCCGGCGGATTCGGAACGGGGGTTGCCGGTCCGCGATATGAATCACGACATGATCGCCGCCGGTCACCCGCGACTGAACTTCGACTTTGCGGAATACCTCCGGCGGTTGCCGCCTCACTGGCAGGAGAAAGATCGCGCCGCCAATGCTCCTCGCGCACTGAATGACGCGAAAGCGTGGCTGATTGGTCGTGTGGCGCACGCGGAAGCGGCCTGCAAGCTTCTTGCGGACCGGGCTGAGCGGTCGAAGACGGATGACCGAACGCCGTGGCCAGAATTTGCGGAGTTCAACTGTGCTGCCTGCCACCACCACCTGAAAGTGCCGGCGTGGCGACAGGATGTGAACTACCTGGCCGGACGCTCGCCGGGGGTGTTGCCCTGGCAAACCATCTGGCCCGTAACGCCCGCTGCCGGATTTGCATCCCCAACACGCGCGGATTCGCAGATAAAAGACGTGCTGCGCTTGGTGGAACAACCGCGGCATCCGCGTACTGGCATCCCGACCACCGCGCGAACGGTTGCGGAACAACTGAAGAAACATCGCATTGAACTGGTGAATATGCCCGATGCGGAAGTGGCGCGACTTGCCGAGGCGAAGTTCCCGCAAGCCGGGAGCCCCACTCCTGACATTCGCGAGTGGGACAGCGGAGCGCAAATGTTTTTCGGGCTGGCAGCGATCGAGCGGGCGCGACCTGGCGATCACAAGCAACAACATCTGGAGTTTCAGAAGGCGATCAAGGCGTTGCGGACGGATACCTGGCCGGAGTTCGACTGGCCCGCGCTGACGTCCGCGCTTGACACGCTCCGAAAGAAACCCTGATGCGGTGTTGGGTCAAACTGCCGTTGACCTCAATAAGAATCAAAAGGATTCCCCGCACGGATGCGATCGACTCGCCGCGAGTAGCAGCCGTGCGTCCCTTTTTCATCGTCGCGGTCGTGTTGGCGGGATGTGCCCTCACGGGACTACTCAGCCCGGCGAAGTCGCCGCCCGACCGATTGCCCGATCTTGTCCCCCGTGCCCCCACCAACGCAGCAGCCGATCCGCATACACCATTCGGCGTCGGCAAGGCTCCGTTTGAGGCGCGTCCGAGTACCTCGTGTGCCGCGGCTGCCTGTCATGGCGGCGGGGAGGTCGGCAAACTGGGCAGCGAACACTCCACCTGGGCACCGGAAGCTTTCCCGACGGGCGGAATGAGCGATCCGCACAACAAAGCGTATCGTGTTCTGTTCAACGAAGTCTCCGTGCGAATGGGCAAGCTCCTTCATCTCAAGGAAGCGCCGCACAAGGAGGCGATCTGCTTAAAGTGCCACGCGGTGGAGACGAAGGCCGAACCGCACATCCGCGACCAGATTCTCGCCGAAGGCGTGGGCTGTAGCGCCTGCCACGGCCCTGCGGATAAATGGATCAGCGTGCATTACCTGCCGGAGTGGAAGGGACTGGCGCCGGAGAAGAAGTGGCAGGATTACGGTTTTGTCCCCACGAAAAATCTTGTGGCGCGGACGCTGAATTGCGCGGGCTGTCATGTCGGGGACGCCGAACGCGAAGTCAATCACGATCTCATCGCTGCCGGCCATCCGCGGCTGGCGTTCGAGGCGGCTCGTTTCCATTATCAACCGGATTACCGCAAGCACTGGACCGAGCGCACAGCGCAACCGGACTTCGAAATCCGCGCCTGGATTGTCGGCCAGGCTGCCGCTCTTCGCAGTGCAACGGATCTGCTCCGCGCCCGCGCGGAACGTGCTGCCGCGAACGATCCGAAAGCCATCTGGCCGGAGTTTGAGGGGTATAGCTGTTACGCGTGCCACCAGAAAGTGGGTGAAGAAGCACTGAGAGGGACAACGGGAGTAAATCCGCGTCCGGCTGGTGTGCCGGGGTGGGAAGTCTGGTCAAATACTGCTGTGAAGATAGCAGCACGCTATTGCGGAGAGGCTTATCCAGGTTTAAGCTCACCAAACTTGCCAGAGTTGCTGGAATTGCGAGAGTTGCAGAAGCTTCGCGCGCTGATGGAATCGAAGCGGACGCCGGCACCGGCAGTTGTCGCGGCCCAGGCGAAAAAGGCAGTCGCGGAGCTCGATGCGTGGTTAGTCGCCATGCAAGCCGCCGAGGAACGCGGCGCCAAGCCGGTGCCCAAAGAAACGGCTCAGCGACTGGCGCATGCACTGGCTTGCAACGCACTTGCCAAGGATCAACCGCTTCTGGCTGACCACGATTGGGATGCGCTGGCCACGAATTACCTGGGCTGCGCCGCTATGTTCCACGCAAGCGGCGGTTCATCCGCAAATCAGTGGGCTCCGCAACTGGAGAAGCTTCGCGATAGTCTTCGCTTCCCGTTCACGAAAGATGGCCGGTTCAATAGTCCGGCCGATCTGACGCACGGGAAACTCGAACTGTTACTTACGAACTTCAAGGACTTGCGCAAAGCAACCGCGCCAATGGGGGGGAACTGATGACGACGGCACACGCCCGGCGGGTGCAACTGGCAATCGCGGCGGTGACGCTCACCGCGGCGGTGAGCATTTGCTTTCTCGCGAACGGAACTTCTTCGGTCGCGTCTGGCGCGCAGAAGGAGGACACCTGGCCGAAGAGTGCCGATCCACTGTTCCCCAAAAGCAAGGACGACGTCTCCACCGGCTACGCAGCTTGTGCTGCTTGCCACGCGCAAACCCGGCCGGTGAACGAAAAAGTGAACATCTTCGCGAAGAACTTCAAATCGCACCAGTTTGTGTTCCTGAGCGAAGGCGGAACATGGATCACGCAAGATCCTCATTCGGCGGCATACCGTGCGCTCTCCCAACCGTTGGGTCTGCAAATGGCCAAGATTCTGAAATATGACGTGACAAAAGCGCCGCAGTGCCTCACCTGCCATGCGATCGATAAGTACCCCGGTATGCCTTTCGCCAAGGACATGGACATCCCGGAACGATTCGGACTCGGCGTCGATGAGAATACCGGAAAGCTGACGGGCGAAGGGGTCACCTGCAATGCGTGTCACGGCGTCCGAAAACTCTGGCAAGGCGAACATTACGCCGATCAAAACAAAACGATTCCCTGGCGGACAAAGACGCCGGAATACAAGGAAAAAGCCGGGATGCGAAATCTCCGTGACCCGGTGGTGAAGGCGCAACTCTGCGCGAGTTGCCACGTTGGGAGCCCGGAGCTCAATCGTGTTGTTACGCACGACATGTATGCGGCGGGTCACCCGCCCCTCCCGCCGTTTGAACTGGGGACATTCATGGAGTGCGAACCGCAGCACTGGGGTTACCCCACAGACCCCGATCTCAAGTTCTTCACCGACGCGGGCATTGACGCTTACTTGAAGAGCGATTACGCAAAAGACCACCCGAACTGGACGTGGGAACTCTACCGCTTTTTCCCGGCCGATAAGGAAGTTTACATGGCCCGGCAGCTGACGGCCGGTGCGGTGGCCTCGCTGCATGCCGAAATGAAACTCATCGCCGCCGACGCGGAAGCGGTGGCAAGGGGTGAGGAAGGATCGGTCGATTTCGCACGCTTCGACTGTTACGCCTGTCACCACGACCTCAAGATACCCAGCGACCGGCAAGCACGCGGTTATGCGGGTCCGCCGGGGCGACCGCCCCTCAAGGCGTGGACGGCCGCGCTGCCGGGGGTTGTTGTCGACCATGCTGTCGGGCTCAAACCCTTCGCGGATGCTACCAAGGACTTCCACACCAAGTGGAACGCTGTGCAAGCCGCCGCGCTGGCCAGACCGTTTGGCAAACCCAAGGATCTCTCGGAAACCGCGAAAGCGATGGCTGGCTGGTGCGACGACTTCATGAAACGCCAGCAAACGGAAGCAAGCCCGGTGTACACGAAGCAAGAATCCGAGAAGTTACTCAAGCTGATTGGCGACGCGGCCGTGTCGGAACGGTGGATCGGCGATCCGGAAGCGGCCATGCACCTGACGTGGGCCTACATCACACTTCGCGGGAATATGAAGATGGACATTCCCAAGGAGACACTCGAAAAGCTCGCGAAGAAGGTACCGGTTCGCGTTCGCGAAATGCCATACTCCGACAACGACGGTAACCCAGTGACGGTGGGTGCGACACTCCGCCAGCGACTCGACCTGTTCAACAAATTCAATGCCAAGGACTTCAGTTCCGCTTTTGGGGATGTGCTTGGCCCGCCGAAGAAGTGAACCGCATGCTCTGATCCACGGTCTGGTTGAGAGTGCCACAATTTCACGAGGCAACCCCAGCACGAATGTTCGTGCTGGGGTTGCCGCGTTATGTGTTGGCGTGGTTGCGGGTGTGGCTTCGACTAGCAGGAACTGCTGGCTATGGGATGAAGGAACACGGCCGGAGGTATTTCCGGAGTTCCTTGAGACGGTCGGGCTTATTGAGTGAGTAGGGCACTTGCACGGCTTCCACCCCTTCGAGCAACTTTAGACCATCGAACCGGTACGGTCTGTTGTCTCGCGGATCGGGCAGGCCGAGGAATTTCAGATTCTTGGCGTTCTTGAGGAATTGCAGATCGTCGTTGAGCACTTCGAACCCCTTCAGGTGCAGCGACTGAATTCGGTTCCAGTCGAAGCCATCGAGTGCGCGAACTGAAAAACTGCCGCCCGTGATATGCAGCGCGGTCAAGTTCGGGAGATCCTTGAGCTTGGCGATGCCTTTCTCCGTCAGGTTGAAGCCTGGCGCCCCGGAGTAGTCGATGCTGAGGAACCGGAGTGAAGAAAGTACGACCAGATCATCGATGTCCTCGTCACTCAGCGGAAAAGATTCCAGTTCCAGGTGTTCGAGATGCTTCAGTCCCTTCAGGTGCTTGAGGACTTTGCCGTTGATCGTCTCGTTCCCGCCCAGCTTGAGCGTCTTGAGATTCTTCAGTTCGGCCAGTTTCTCGATGTCAGTGGCTGTGGCGTTGCTCTGATACCGGATCTCCAAATATTCGAGCGATTTCAACGAGGCGACGACGGGCCACACGCCGTCCTTGAGCCCGAAGCAGTTGGTGAGGTGCAGTCGGCGCAACTGGCTGCAGCTCTTCAGGTATGCCAGGCCGGCGCCGGTCAGAGTGGTGGCAGAGACGAGGTCGAGGGATTTGAGCTTCTTCAACTCGGCGAGCGGTTTGAGATCGTCGTCCTTGATCGCTGCGCCCTCGATAACCAGTTCTTCCAGATCCTTGTATTTCTGGAGCACCTCCAGGAGCGCCCGGTAGTTTCCCCAGGAGCGCACAAGTCCGCGGCGGATCGTGACGGATGTGGCTTTGGGATAGGCTTTATTCGCGTTCTCCAGAATTTGTGCGAAGTCATCGGTGTAATAGGGGTCGAACTGAATCCGTTGCGGGTGAAGATCCACCCGGACTCCTGCTTTCCGGGCCTTGTCGATTTCGACCCCGTCGTTGGCCCAGGGGCCCTTCAACCGCTCGGTTAGATCCACGACCTGAACTCTGCCTCCCCAAACCTCGGCCCGTCGAACTACGAACCGTCCCGACGGTGAAAATGCCAGCCGGACGTGACTGTGGAATTGGCTCCAGACCTCCTTGCCGGTAGTGAGGTCGAACCAGCGGCTGAAGTCGGCCGTGGTTGGAGCGTGGAATTCCGACACGATGAGTATCCGGCCGTCCGGGGTCACCCGTGGTGCGGCAATTGTTCGACCCACCGTGAGGAATTTGCGTGACTTCCCGCTGAGGGTGTCCACGAGGATGACATCGTGTTGATCGTTTTGCTTTCCGGAGACTGTTCCGACCAGCGTGCGGTTGTCGGGCGCGAGATGAATGGCAAGCCAGTCGTACTCGGATTTCAGGGCATTCCGCTTTCCGGTGACCAGATCGACAACCAGAAGATCCCGGAGGTGCGATTCGCCGCGGGATTCCAGTTCGGGGTAGACGAGCGTGCTACCGTCACTCGCAAGGGTCCACGGACTGTTGAATTTCGCGACGCTGATGTCCTCTCCGGCCTTCCAGTCGGCGATCGTCCACTGGCGCATGACCGTGTTGAGGTTTGCGGCACTTAGACTGACCAATCGTTTCGTGTCTTTCGAAAAACAGACGGTGATTAACTGGCCCTCAATGGGCAATTCCTTGACAATTTCCCCGTTCGACACCTTCCGGATCACGATCTTGTTGACCCCAGGAGAGGCAATCCAACTACCGTCGGGCGACCACTGGAGTGGTTGGCCCTGCCACACGGTTAAGGATGGGGAGGTTCCGACGTCCCACTCGCTCGTCATACGTCCGGTGGCCAGGTCAACAATCCGAAGGTACTCCCCTCCGAGGGCGGCAAGCGATTTGCCATCTGGAGAAATTGCCAGGGACTCCGAGTCCAACAACGGCAGACCGACCACGCCCGTCCAGCTTTTCAGCCAGTGGCGTTCCTCCCACTTCCGGATGCTGGCCAGAACAGTATCTTCGGTCTTGGTCAGCGCCGGATCGAAAGTGATGGGCTTGGAGTCTTGCGCCGTGACTGGGGGCGACAGGCCAAAGACGGTCACAATCGCCAACGCGGCCCAACGAGTCACATTCTGAAGGTTCATCATCACCGTTGATCCTCGTGTTTGCTCTGGTTGAGAGCCGACAACTCTCCCCGCAACTCCATCTGGCGTGACGGACCCATGCGCGCCGAGCTCGCCAGAGTTTTTCCAGCAAATGAGAACGCGAGGCGGTCGCAGCTCGCAAGGAATGCGACATTCCCACGGGGATTGTGGAGGAGGAAACCGTGCGGCAAGGCGCACGAAAAGAGCGGAAGAGCGGCAAGAAAAATGACTTTTTCGTTGCGTCCACTCATTCGCGCGTTAGAGTGGCTGGTGGTGAATCAAGAGGTAGTCGGCCCTCGCGGTTCGCTCGGTTCAGTCAGAGTTCAGCCGACGGTGAGGACCACCATATGACAGGTGCAAGTGTCCTCCTCTCTGCACCGGAGTCGCCACCGGGCAAATAACGGCTGCCTGCATCAGGGATTGTGCAGGTCCGTCCGAGCAAGACCGAGCGTCATTCCGGCTCCCACTCGACTTCGCTCGTTTGCGATCTCCAATCCAAGAGCAGCAGCCCCCTGGTTTCTCGACTCACAAGCACTCGACAATTAACGCCGGAATTTAACACTCGGTCACGAGCCGAGGTCACACGACCTTCCCAACAACTTCACCCGCGACGATACCTTCCGCGGCAGGCTGAATGGGGAAAACAAGCACACGGAGGCGCTGCCCCGCGCAGCGCCTCCTCGCTTTTTTGCTAGTTGAATAAATGAGAACCCGCCAGGGCGAGTTCTCATTTGGTTGTTGAATAAATGAGAACTCGCCCTGGCGGGTTCTCGTTTGCGAACAGAAGATTGTCTGGCGTTTGGAGTCGCATCGGGCTATTCTTGAGTTACCCACCAATAACCCGCCTTCCCACTTTTCCCACCAAATGTCGCATTTTGTCCTCACTGTTTGGGTGGTTCTGTTCGCCTCTGGACCTATTTGGGCTGGCGAACTCAATGTCTACCCGCCCAGCGTCACCCTCGACGGCCGCGATGACCACCAACAACTGGTCGTTACCGAAACACGAGACGCGAAACACACGGATCGCACAACCGGTGCGACTTACACCACGAGCGCGCCCACTGTGGCGACCGTGAGCAACCTCGGGGTTGTCACGCCCGTGAATGATGGCGTGGCGGTGATCGCTGTCGCCGCGAATGGCATGACTGTGAAAGTGCCGGTGAAGGTGAAGAATGCCGCAACTGCGAAACCGGTCACATTCGAACGCGACATTCAACCCATCCTGACGCGATTTGGCTGCAACGCGGGGGCCTGTCACGGCAAGGCACGCGGGCAGAACGGCTTTCAGCTCTCGCTGCTCGCCTACGACAACGATTTCGACTTCAACGCGATCGCCACCGAGGCACGCGGCCGGCGGATTTTCCCCGCCAACCCTGCGTTCAGCTTGATGCTTCGCAAACCCAGCGCGCAAACGCCACATGGCGGTGGCAAGAAACTCCCCGCGAGCAGTCCGGAATATCAATTGCTCGAAAAATGGATCGCCGCCGGCACGCCGCGCACTCCGGAAGATGCACCCAAGCTCGAAAAAATCACAGTCTTCCCCGAGAGCCGATTGTTGAGTTTCAATGCAACGCAACAGCTCGCGGTCACCGCGCACTATTCCGATGGCAGCACACGCGATGTCACGAACCTGGCGCAGTTCTCTTCGAGTGAAAGTGTTTACTCCGCGGTTGATGCCACTGGCCGCGTGAAGGCCGGGCCGATTCCCGGCGAAGCCACGATCATGGCTCGCTTCGCGGAAAAGTTTGCGGTGTGCAGCGTCCTGATTCCGCTCCCCACGCCCGTTGACGCGGCTGTGTACGACAAGCTTCCGCGGAACAACTTCATCGATGGGCTAGTGTGGAAGAAGCTGCAGCAGCTCAATGTCACTCCTTCGGAACTTTCCACCGACGCCCAGTTCCACCGCCGGGCCTATCTGGATGTGATCGGTCGGCTCCCCACGCCGGACGAAACACGAGCTTTCCTTGCCGACAAAGATCCGAAGAAGCGCGAGAAATTGATTGAGTCGCTCCTGGATCGCCCCGAGTATGGCGACTTCTGGGCGAACAAGTGGACCGACCTGTTGCGGCCCAATCCGTACCACGTCGGCATGAAGGCGACGTACAACCTCGATCAGTGGTTGCGCAAGAGCTTCCGGGAGAACAAGCCGTACGATCAGTTCGTCCGCGAAATCATCGCGGCCAATGGCAGCACCTTCACCAATGGGGCGGCGGTGTTCTATCGGGACCGCCGTGAGCCGGCGGAACTGGCGCCGATGGTGAGCCAACTCTTCCTCGGCGTGCGGCTCGATTGCGCGAAGTGCCACCATCATCCGTTTGAAGTCTGGGGCCAGGACGACTTCTACAGCTTTGCAGCGTTCTTTGGGCGGATCGGTCGGAAGGGTGTCGGCATTTCGGCTCCGATCAGTGGTGGAGAGGAGGCGGTTCACCTCGGCAGCGGCACTGGCGGCCGACGCAATGGCAGTTCGGTGAAGCACCCCGTTTCTGGCAAGGAAATGACGCCGACGCCGCTGCTCGGCAAGACGCTCGATATTCCGCCTGAACGCGATCCGCGCGAAATGCTCGCCGACTGGGTCACTTCGCCTGAGAATCCGTACTTCGCCAAAGTGATCGCGAACCGTGTCTGGGCGGACCTGATGGGCCGTGGAATTGTCGACCCGGTGGACGATCTCCGCGCTACTAACCCGCCGAGCAATCCTGAACTGCTGGATGCCCTCGCCGCCGATTTCCGCAAGAATAAGTGCGATCTCAAGAAATTGATTCGCACGATTTGCACAAGTCACGCTTACCAACTCGCCACCACGCCGAATGATCGCAACACGAGCGACCTTCGCAATTACTCACGGCACTACCGGCAACGCTTACGGGCCGAAGTGCTACTCGACATGGTGAGCGACATTACCGCTGTGCCGGAGAAGTTCGAGGCCATGCCACCCGGTTCACGTGCAATTGAAGTATGGACGGCCCGGAGTGGATCGGTGTTCCTCGATAGCTTCGGCCGCCCCGATCCGAACCAGGATCCGCCCTGCGAGCGGACTACCGAAACCACCGTTGTGCAGGCGCTGCACCTGATGAACTCGCCCGCGCTGCACAGCAAAGTCACGAGCGACGCGGGCCGCTGTGCGGAGTTAGCGAAGAGCAAGAAGAGCGTGATGGAAATCGTGGATGAGGTTTATCTGTTGGCGTATTGCCGCTACCCAACCGACACTGAACGTGCCAACGCCGTGAAACGCTTCGCCAAGAAGGGCGCCACAACACGCAGCGCCACCGAAGACCTGATGTGGGCGCTCATCAATACGCCGGAGTTCGTGTTTAATGATTGAGTCATTGTGAGACGTGAGAGAAAGTGGATGGAAAGGCCCCACCTTGTATACACGTATCCTGATCCTCTTTTGCGTGTGTATAGCCATTTCGAGGCGTACTGTGTTGGAGCGTGCTGTGGGTATGAGGCCTTCGACATCAATGCTCACCGTCTCATCGAACTGGTGCAAGCTGATGGAGTGGAGCAGATCGTGGAAAGCCTGGATCAATTGGACGATGTTATAAATTGAGTCGCCGGTCATCGAGGGAGTGTGGCTGATGGCGAGCTTTGGTGGCACAACCAGAGTGAATGCTTGGAGTTCCTGCTCCAACTCCAAGTCGAGATGCTCCGAATGTTGGTTTGGGTGAAGGGAAGCGAAGTTTTCGATGGAGGATGGCTCTTGCCGAACGCCCGAACAGTGGAGCAACTGGCAAAGTCGATTGTCAGGACGCGAGTGTTTGGCGATTCCCCTGTGCTTGCTGATGCACTGGAAGAAGCGGGATGCAATAACATGGATTTGCTAACACGTTGCCGGGCTGTTCCACCAGAAGCCGCGGCAAATTGGGTTGCGAATCTATTGGTACTCGGGGCGGAAGGGACATTCGATCGGCAGATTGAGCCGACGTCGAATTGAAAATATAATTGACTTTATCAAGAGTGATGTCATGCCAACCCAGACCAACTACAACGGCGTCTCACGCCGCGACTGCTTGCAACTCGGCCTCGGTACGCTCTTGGGCGGCGGGCTGATCACGGCGCTTCGTGCTCGCGGGTTCGCGGCCGAGACGATCAACAAGCCCGACGCCAAGGCCAAGGCGTGCATCCTCATCTGGATGGACGGCGGACCGACGCACTTCGAGACCTTCGACCCCAAACCCGACGCGCCCGATGAATACCGCGGCGAGTTCAAGTCGATTCCGACGGCCGTGTCCGGGGTGCGATTCTCCGAGCACATGACGAAGCTGGCGAAATGCCTGGACAAGTACGCGATGATCCGCTCGATCCGGCACGATCAGGCCAACCACGGCGCGGGCAATCACTATATGATGACGGGCGCGCCACCGCGAATCCCCGTTGGTTGTGGTGCGTTTGTCAGCTTCCATCCAAGCATGGGTTCGGTCGTGGCGTACGAGAAGCCGCCACAGGCCGGATTGCCGGCGTATTTCTCCATGCCGTCCATGTCGCGTTCCGGCGGGCCGAACTTCCTTGGCGCGAAGTACGCACCGTTCATCGTCGGTGGTGACCCAAACAGCAACGGGTTTCGGGTTCGCGACGTCGTGATTCCCGACGGGCTATCCGGCGAGCGGTTCCAGGACCGCACCGTCGTGCGCAGCGAAGTGGACAATCTCAAGCGGTTCATGGATAAAGCGGCGGGCGACCCGGCTCTGGCGCTCGACGACCACTACAAACAAGCCTACGACCTGGTGAACTCGAAGGAGGCGCAGGCCGCGTTCGATGTCGGCCGCGAACCGATCAAGCTTCGCGATCACTACGTCCGTAACGGGTTTGGTCAGCGTCTGCTTCTTGCGCGCCGGTTGGTGGAGGCAGGAGTGCCGTTCGTGACCGTCTACGATGGCGGCTGGGACCACCACGCGGATCTGTTTGGTTCTCTCCGAAAGCGGTTGCCAGAGTGGGATCAGTCGGTGGCCGCGTTGATCGGCGATCTCGACGACCGTGGAATGCTGAAAGAGACTCTCGTCATTGCTCTGGGCGAGTTTGGCCGGACCCCGCAGATCTCCACTCTCACAGGTTCAAAGACTCCAGGCCGCGACCACTGGGCCAACGCGATGAGCGTTCTTTTCGCTGGCGGAGGAACGCCGGGCGGCACCGTGGTCGGCGCAACCGACAAGAAGGGTTTCGCCGCAATCGAACGCGTGCTGGCACCCGAGAACTTCGTCTCGACTGTGTACGCGAAACTCGGCATCGACCCCGGCAAGATTCTCTACACCCCCAACGGCCGACCCACGCACCTCGTCAGCGAGCCGACGCCAATCAAAGAGTTGATGTAAGCATCGCTAGCCACAGAGACGCAGAGAAGACAGAAGAGAGCGAGCTATGATCCGGTGTTCACCCTTTCTTTTGCCTTCTCTGTGTCTCTGTGTCTCTGTGGTTAATCCTCTCACAGCAGCTCCGCCCGCGATCACCTACCTCTACCCCGCTGGTGCGCAGAGGGGTACCACCGTTGAAATCACAGCCACTGGCACACTCGACGCTTCCACGAAAGTGTGGGCGAGCGGTCGGGGAGTGAGTGTCGAGGTCACGAAACAAAAAGGGAAACTGCAAGTCACGGTTGCGAAAGACGCGACGCCAGGGACGTACTGGCTCCGCGCTTACAACGCCGAAGGCGCGAGCACACTGCGGCCGTTCATCGTCGGGATGCTGCCCGAAGTGATGGAAAAGGAGCCCAACGACGACTTCAAGAAGCCGCAGGTGATTGAGGGTTCGTCCGTTGTCGTGAATGGAAAGCTCGAAAAGAACGGCGATGTCGATTGCTTCGCGGTGAACTTGAAGAAGGGGCAAACGCTGGTCGCCTCCCTCGAAGCCCACAACACGCTCCGTTCTCCGATGGACGGAATGCTCCAAATTGTTTCGGCCGATGGCTTCGTGCTGGAAGAGAACAACGACTTTCATGGTCTCGATCCGCAAATTGCCTTCACGGCGAAGAAGGACGGTATCTATATCGCTCGCGTGTATGCGTTCCCCGCGCAACCCGATGCAAGTATCCATCACTTCGGCTCGGATGCGTGCGTCTATCGGCTCACGCTCACGACGGGTCCGTTTGTGGACTTCGCTATTCCGCTGGCAGTGAACAAGGACGGTAGATCTTCGGTTGAAGCACGGGGATGGAACCTTACGCCGGAGACGCAGAAGCTCTCGGTGGCGTTTGGAGCCGGTGACGATCCGTTCGCGATGGCGTTTGACGCGAACGTGGCGAATTCGCTCCGGATTCGCTCGGAATCGCACCCAGTCCACGGGTTGAAGTTTCCAGCATCGCTCAAGCCCCCGTTCTCCGCGACTGGGCTGATAGAGACTCCGAAAGCGGAGTCGTCCATTTCTTTTGAAGGCAAGAAGGGTCAGGCACTCACCCTCCAGGTCGAAAGCCGATCACTGGGCCTCGCGGTCAATCCAGTGGTGCAAGTGCTGGACAAAGACAAAAAACAACTCGCTCGTGCCGAACCCGGAAAAATCAACGCCGATACCACACTCTCGTTTTCGCCTCCAGCAGACGGCGTATATACAGTCGCGGTCAGCGATCTCTACGCTGGCGGAGGATCTCGACATGCCTTTCTGCTCCGCATCCTCTCGGAATCGGGTTACGAACTTTCCGTTCCCGCAGACAGATTCACGATCACGCCCGGCAAGCCGACGACGATCGCGGTGAAGATCAATCGCCTACGCGGTTTCAAACTTCCAGTTGAGATTGTCGCGGAGGGGTTGCCCGAAGACGTGAAAGTGGAAGTGACGATGCCAAAAAAGCCTGACCCAAACACCGTTACACTTTCGCTTACCGCGGAGAAGGTGTGGTCTGGTGGATTCCTGTTGGTAGGCAAAGTGAAAGACGAGCCGAAGATGACCTGCACTGCTCGTGCGCCACTGCCGGAGTTCGAGGAATCGACTGCGGATTTATGGCTGACAGTGACGGGGAAGAAGTAGAGGCGAACCCCGCCCGCAAGGGCGGTGGGTGCTGGCACCCGGGCAAATAGCACCCACCGCCCTTGCGGGCGGGGTTCGCCAGTTACTTCAGCAATTCCTTGATAACGTGCTGTTCCTCCACACCCGTCAATCGTTGATCCAGTCCCTGGAACTTGAATGTGAACTTCGCGTGATCGATGCCCATCAGATGGAGCACGGTGGCATTGATGTCGTTGACGTGCGCGGGGTTCTCCACCACGTTGTAGCTGTAATCGTCCGTCTCGCCGTACACCTGCCCGCCTTTAATGCCACCACCGGCCAGCCACATGCAGAAGTTCCGCGGGTGGTGATCGCGGCCATAGTTCGTCTTCGTGAGTGTCCCCTGACTATACACCGTTCGGCCAAACTCGCCGCCCCACACAACAAGCGTGCTGTCAAGGAGCCCCTTCTGCTTGAGATCGGCCAGAAGTGCACCGGTCGGCTGGTCGGTGTCCTTGCACTGTGACTTAATGTCGGCGGGCAGGTTGCCGTGCTGGTCCCAACCGCGGTGGAGAATTTGTACCACGCGGACGCCGCGTTCCACAAGTCGCCGGGCAAGCAGGGCGCTGGCTGCGAACGAACCTGGCTTCTTCACTTCAGGACCGTACATCTCCAGAACCTTCGTCGGCTCTTTGGAGAGGTCGGTCAGTTCTGGCACGCTCCGCTGCATCCGGAAAGCCATTTCGTACTGCGAGATTCGCGTGAGCGTTTCCGGGTCGCTGTATTTGTCGAAACTCTTCTTGTTGAGTTCGCCGAGCGTGTCGAGCATCGCGCGGCGATTGGCTTCGCTCACGCCAGCCGGGTTCTGCACATACAGCACCGGGTCACCGACACTACGAAGAGCAACGCCACTGTACTTGCTCGGCAAAAAGCCGCTGCCCCACATACGCGAGAAAAGTGCCTGTGCTGCCGTGCCGGACGACCAGTACGGCGTGAGGACCACGAACGCAGGCAGGTCGTTGCTTTCGCTGCCCAATCCGTAAGAAAGCCACGAGCCGATGCTTGGCTTGCCGGGCGTTTCGCTGCCGGTCATCACGAACGTGCAGGCCGGGTCGTGGTTGATCGCGTTGGTGTGGACGGTCTTTACCAGGGCAATCTCGTCTACCCACTGCGCCGTGTGCGGAAGAAGTTCGCTTACCCACATGCCGCACTTACCGTGCTGCTTGAACTTGAACATCGACGGTGCAACCGGCAACCGGGCCTGCCCGCTGGTCATCGTGGTGATGCGTTGACCTTTGCGGATGCTGTCCGGCAAGTCCTTGTTGAACTCGTCGATGAGCTTGGGCTTGTAGTCGAGAAGATCGAGCTGGCTCGGCGCGCCATTGGTGTGCAGGTAAATGACGGCCTTCGCCTTGGGCGCGTGATGTGGGAAGCCCGGCAGTGTGGGATGAATGCGCGGAGTTATTGTCGTTTCTGCGGCGCGAGCGCGTCTGCTTGCCAGCAAGGCAAGGGCCGCGCCGCCCAGACGCACACCAGTCGCGCCGAAAAACTGTCGACGGGTGAGGGTAAGCTGATATTCGGTGAGTGAGTTCATAGTTGGAACAGTAAAGATGTTCTGACAGGATTAACGGGATAAACAGGAAAATACAAGAACCATGATGCCTTGGTTTTGATCCTGTCTGTACTGCCAATCCTGTACCATGCGCGACCTCAGCGGGTTTGATTCTGATCCTGTTGATCCTGTCAAAATCTTTTTTCAGTTAATTCCTCGTTATCACTTCATCCAGGTTCAGCACGAGATTGCACACCATCGTCCAGGCGGCGGTGTCCACGTCGCTCGCCACGCCTTTCGGCTTCGATTCGCCAGCGTGAACCACCTTCTTCGCACCCTCTGGGTCTTCGGCGAAGAGTTCTCGCTGTTTTGCCAGCGCGGCTGCGACCAAGCGCAGTTCATCCGCGTCGGGTTTGCGCGACAACACCGTGCGATACAGGAATGTGATTCGCTCTTCCGTCGTTTTGCCGCCTTCGCTCAGCACGCGTTCCGCCAGCGCTCGGGCGGCTTCAAAGTGCTGCACGTCGTTCATCAGTTGCAGCGCCTGAAGAGGGGTGTTGGTGCGATCGCGGACAGCACAGAGCTGCTCGCGGTTGGTGCCGTCGAAGTTCGTAATGAACGGAGCAGGGGCGGTTCGTTTGATGAACACATAAATACTGCGTCGATAGAGTGCCGCGCCATGATCTTGCAGGTAATAGCGCGTGTTGCTGTCGCCGTAGCCGATTGGCTCCCAGATGTTCGGCGGCTGGTAGGGGTTCACCCCGCGGCCGCCCATCTGGAGGTTGATGAGTCCACTCACGAAGAGGGCGTTGTCGCGAAGTTGCTCGGCATCGAGACGGAATCGTGGGCCGCGGCTCAGTAAGCGATTCTCCAGGTCGCGGGAGCGAAGTTCTGGTGCTTGCTGTGCGCTGTGTCGGAATGCTTCCGACATCACAATGAGCTTCACCAGTCTCTTGGTATCCCAGTGCTCGCGATATTCCGACGCCAGCCAGTCGAGCAGTTCGGGGTGGCTGGGAACTTCGCCCTGTGTGCCGAAGTCGCCACTCGTTTTCACAAGACCGATACCGAAGAGTTGCTGCCAGAAGCGATTGACTGCCACGCGAGCGGTTAGCGGGTTTTCCTTGGCAACGATCCAGTTGGCGAGATCGAGTCGCGTGGGGCGCTTGGTTGCGTCGGCAAGTTTCAGCGCCGGAAGCACAGAGGGTACTGCCGGCTGCACTTTCTCACCCGGCTTGTCGTACTGCCCGCGGAGCATCACATAGGCGTTGCGCGGCACGGGCAGGTCACCGAAGACCATCGTGCCAGGAATCGCGTCGGCCGCGATGTGGTGTTCCGCGCGTGCTTTCTCCCACTCGTCGTACCGCTGCTTCAGTTCCTCGGTTGCGGGGCGAGCAATGTAGGCGAGATAGTATGCTCGTAACTTCGCGGCCTCAGAAGGGCGATAAGGCTTCGATGGTCCTCCTCGCGCGACTTCAGCAAGTTCACCCGGCAACCCGGGCGGCAACTTCCCTCCCAGCGATTTCCACCACACGCGGAATGAATCGCGCGGGTCGGTCGTTGGGTTTATTTTGCCGGCGACGACCGGCGTATCCCAGTACACGACCCCGCCATATTCTTGCAGCGTGAGCGATGAAATCTGTTGCCCCGGTTTCAGCCCCAGTTCCTTTGCACTGACCGAAAGCAACATCCACTGACCGGATTCGGGGAGTGGCCCGATTCGTGTTCCGAGGTTTCCTCCGCCGTATTCCGAATTCGCGACGGGTTCCATCCCCCACCACACTTTCTTGCCGCCGGCAAACTGGATCGCGAGTGCGCTCGGCGGTTGCTTGGGATCGAGCCATACGCGCGCCTCGAAGAAGCCGTCGATCGGCATTACGACCGGACGGAGGCGGAAGTCGATTGTGTCCTGATGGAAGAATGTGTTCGCCTGCCGCAAGGCGCGACGGCCGGCCCATGCCTTGAACGGCGGATCGGCCACCCAGTCAGCCGCGTTGCGGCTGGTGTTCCGATCAACCGCGCCAAGTGGAAATGTGTCGTCGAAAAGCACGTCGCTGACAAAGTGCAAATCTGTTTCCGTCGTAGTCGCGGGATCGGTGTAATCCGCTGTGGCCGCAGCCTCTTCCAATCGCTGGCGTGCGGTGGCTTCGGCTTTCGCGGCTTGTTCGAGTGCGACTTTCTGCGCTGGCGTGGGGAGCTTCACGAACGGCCCCGTGGTGCTCACGTTGCTATCAAGGGCGGGGTCCGCCGCACTGTAGAAGAACGCGTAGAGCGAGTAATACTCCTTCTGCGAAATCGGATCGAACTTGTGGTCGTGGCAGACGGCGCAGCCAGCGGTCAGACCGAGAAACGCCTGCACCGCCGTGCTGGTACGCTCGACGGCGTTGCGGTAGAGCCACTCGGCGTCGATGGAGCCACCCTCGCCTGTGGTCACATTGCAGCGGTTGAAACCGGTCGCGGCGAGTTGATCGTTGGTCGGGTTCGGCAGCAAGTCGCCAGCCAGTTGATCGATCACGAAGCGGTCGAACGGCAGGTTCTCGTTGAATGCCTTGACGACCCAGTCGCGGTACTTCCACATCTGGCGTTCGTTATCGAGGTGCAGGCCGTGCGTATCGGCGTAGCGGGCTACGTCGAGCCAGTGGCGGGCCATTTCCTCGCCGAACCGCGGGCTGGCGAGATAGCGATCCACCATCTTTTCGTACGCGTTCGGCGATCGGTCCGCGAGGAAGTCATCCACTTCTTTCACGGTGGGCGGCAGTCCCGTGAGTGCGAACGACACACGCCGGATGAGTGTTTCACGGTCGGCTTCCGGCGTGGGGGTCAGTCCTTCTTTCTGCAGCCGCGCCAGAAGAAAGGCATCGATGGGATTCGCGATTGACGTTTTGCGAGCGATTGCGGGAATCGCGGGTTGGACGATCGGCTCGAACGACCAGTGTTTCTGGTACTTGGCACCTTGCTGGATCCACAGACGAATCGTCTCTTTTTGCGACGCCGTGAGCTTTTTGTTGCTCTCCGGTGGTGGCATCACGCTATCGGCGTGGGGTGAGGTAATCCGCTTCCATACCTCGCTTTCGTCCAAACTCCCCGGCTTGATCGGAACCAGGTCTTTGCGAATCGCATACGCGCCCTCGGGAGTATCGAGGCGCAGTTTGGCTTTGCGCGCTTTCGGGTCAAACCCGTGACAGGCGAAACACGCATCAGCGAGGATGGGGCGCACGTCGCGGTTGAACTCGATAACTCGCTCGGTTGGCTTGGGCTTTGACGGCGCTGGTGGTGGGTTGTCTGCCGCGCGGACCGAGAGGAGGCAAACGAGAAACGCAAAGATCGAAATCGGCTTCATTTTGGGAAACCGGGAAGAATGCGGGGTAGGAAGATGGGAGGGGGTCAGGGAACCTGCGGGCGGTTCCACCGATAGCTTGATGGAACCACTCACCGGGGCGATTGTCAACCCGGTATTGCGATCTTCATCCAGATTGCGGCTGTTACCGGCCGCTTCTCGGTTTGGTAAATGAGACGCGGCAGGCCGCGTTCTCATTTTGGTCACTCTGATTTCGGCTTTTTGCCTGGTTTTGGTTTCTCGTCCGCCTTGGGCTCTTTCGTGGTGTCGGGGGGTAACTCGCGGTGCGTCTCTTCGTTAGCGTCCAGAATCGCGATGGTGTCGTCATGGGCCTGAGCGGAAGTAGCCGCGGCAAACATATCGTAGACGCGCTTGCAGAAAGCGCATCCGCCCATGTGCTTGAGTTCCTCGCGCGACCACGATTCGCCAAACCGCAGGACCGCAGTGAAGCGGGCAAGGGAGGGGCACTTTTGGGTCTGCTGCGAGTGCTGCGTGGGTGCGGCTTCAACGTCGTTGGCGCGCGTGGCGCGGAGTGCGCGGACCACGGTCTCCTCGGCGACCTGTTGCTCGTTCGATACGTTCATAAGTACACTCCGGGTCAGGCGACGATAACAACCAACAATCCCGGCGACGAGTCACAGTTCGTGCGGGGGGAACAACCCCGGCCAGTCTGTTTGCAACAGTGCGGCCAGACGCTTGCGAGCGCGGAATAACCGACTCCCGACTTTCTCGACCGTAATTCCCAGAATCCGGGCTACTTCGGTTCCGTTCAAGGCTTCGTAATCCCGCAGGACGATGACGCGGCGGTCGTCTTCGGAAAGCTTGTCCAGTGCGGTACGCACGGCAGCCTGTCGTTCGTGTGCCAGCGAGCGTTCCTCGGGCGTTGGTTCGCGGTCGGGGATTTCGATGGCCTGCGGGCCGCTTTCGTCGCGATCGTGCGATTCGTTCAAGCTCGCGGCCTTGCGAACTTTCTTGCGCCGACCCCAATCCTGAGCCAAATGATACACGATGGAAAGCAACCAGGAGCGCGCGGACCGGCCCGTCTCGAACGTCCCGGCATTCACGATCACGCGAACAATCGCTTCCTGGGCGATGTCCTCGGCCGTGTGGAAGTCCTTCGTCAGTTTCATCGCGAGGCAGAAGAACTGCCGGAACCAGCGAGTATGGAACGTGTTAATCGCTTCCCTATTACCTTCCGCTATCTGAGCGATCAGGGTTGCGTCGTCCATCAGCGACTCCTCCCGGATGCGCCTCTCGCGCACTCTTGCTGGCGCGTCCCACGTCCCGGTGAGATTACGCACCGCTTTCGCGATCTTTCTTTCAGAATGGCAGAAAAAGAGGAGGTGAGCCAGAGGGAATCGCTCACCCGCGTGAGCCTTCAAATCCAGGAAGTGCATTCAGACAGAGTCTGGCGCGAGTCGAGAGCACGCGCCAGACGCGAAACCTACTCCGGATCGGCGGCCAGGCGCTTGGGTAGTTTTACGGTGAAGGTCGAGCCCTTGCCGACGACGCTCTCAACGCGAATGCGGCCGTGATGTTGCTCAATGATCTGTCGGCAAACGCTCAATCCCAACCCCGTTCCACCGCGACCGTACTGGTCTGGCTGTTTGGTTGTAAAGAAGGGTTCAAAAATCAGTCGCAACTGGTCGGGAGGTATACCCTGGCCGGTATCGGAAACCCGAATCTCCACCGTTTCGGCGTCGGCGTTTTCTCGAACTTCAATTCGCAGTCGTCCACCGGTGGGCATCGCCTGGCGGGCGTTGATAACAAGATTCACCAGTATCTGCTCGATCTGCCCGGGTACCACCCAGGCCATCGGCCGCGCGTGAAACTTGGTTTCCACCTGGACGCGGTTCTTGGAGAGATCCTTATCGGTGAGGAGGAGAACTTCCTCCACGAGCCGGGCGATGTCGCACTTTTGGCGATGTGTTGCGCTCTTGCGCGCGAAGCCGAGCATTCCTCCAGCGATGGCAGCCGCCCGCTGCCCGGCTTTCACAATTCGATCGAATGCGAGCTGCTTATCCGCAGCCTCAGCACTGCGACTGCCGAGCTTGGCGGAGTTGATAATGGTGGTGAGGATGTTGTTGAACTCATGGGCGATACTGGAGGCCAGCTCGCCGACGCTGCTGAGCCTCTGCGCCTGAAGGAGCTGTTGCCGTAGCGCTTCGGTCTCACTCGCTGGAGCCAGAAGCTCTTCGCTGGTCATATCCGCGCCTCCTGCGCCGCTCACTGAGCGTCCGCATCCAATCGGTTCTGCGCAAACCATGTCGGGTTCGCACCTTGTTCCGATTTCGCGGTCATTGCCTCCGGCAGCAGCGTTCGCGACCACCGGTCCCCCACGACAATGATTGGGCTTGATCCTGCCCTTATCCCGCTGAGAAGTGGTATCGTCCGACTCGAAGTGGTGTCTTCATAATTAACCGCATAAACGGACCTATTGGAATTGCGAATTACGGAACACAGAATGCGGAGTTAAAGACAGATGGGTCGTTGGACGAGGAATCGCGAAATGCATGCGACAAATGCGGCTCGGCTTTTTCAATTCCGCAATCCATATTCCGCAATTGTTACGCTTCCGTCTTTCGTATGCCATCGTCGAAGGCGGCGTTGACGGCCACGACTGGGGGTGGGACGACGAGCAATTGCCGGGCAGCCCAGATGCCCGCATCGAAGACGAGTTCGCTGACCGCAAGATTCTTGGCGACGCCGATCTTCATCCAGTCTGCCGCGGTATGACCGGGAAGCAGCGAGAGCAACAGTACCTTGCACACCACGCCGTGACACACGATGACGATTCGTCCACTGGGATTGGCTTCCACCACGCGACGAAACACGGGCAAGGTGCGATCACGAATCGCATCGAACGATTCCATCCCCGGCGGTGCATACGCAGTTTCGCCAGCCTGCCAGCGCGCGAGCGTCTCTTCCCAAATGAGGTCGCCCTCGACTCGCGGGCGAAGTGAAAGCGAGCCCACTCGCCGCTCGTGTAGAAGTGGTTCCACCACGTGCGGCACTCCACAGACTGCGGCGATAGGAGCGGCGGTTTGCAGAGCGCGCTTCATAGCCGAAGAGACAACCACAGTCGGCTTCTGCTCGGCGAACCACTCCGCTGCGACGGCAGCTTGACGGTGACCGTGTACGCCGAGTTCGACATCGGATTCCGCGCCGTGGAAGAGCGCGGGTGTGGCCGTCTCGGCGTGTCGGACGAGCCACACCACTTCGTGTTGGGTCGGCTCGCGAACCTGAGTGCTCATAGGGTGTGTTCTATCTGTTGGGGTCTCTCTATGTTACGCATGGCATCTCATTTACCGAACCGATCAAAGTGGTAGCAGGTCTGCGTGTGCCGTCAAAGCCAAGGGCACACGCAGACCTGCTACGATTGTGAAGCAAATGAGAACACGGCAGGCCGAGTTCTCATGTACTGACCAGCTCAGCGGTGAGCGTGCGCCGTTCTCGACACGAAAAACTCACCGTGTCCTTCCCCGTCATTCTTCGAGTAGCTCTGCGATCTCGCGCTTGTACGCTTTCAGCCCCTGGAGAACGACCGGCGAATCGTGGAACGTCGCCTTCGCCTGCGCCAGATACTGCCGAATCTCGTCGTCATAATGCTGGAAGAAGTCTAGTGGCGGGGACCAGGGAATGTGGCGTGCAGACAGGAAGTCGCTGATTGCCGCAAACTCATGCAACTGCTGCGTCACGTCGTCCAAACACTCCGCGTAAATCGCACGTGCCACCGAATCCGCTTTGAACAAGCGGTCGAACGTAACGCGATCGCTCTCCTTTTGGACTGATGCTCGCGCAATCGCCTCCCACACGCGTGCTGAAATCAGGGTAAATACAACCGGGCGGCCGAGACATGCGGCTTCCGAAAAGTCATTGATGTTTCGTTCAAAACCGCGGAGGAGTTGTTCGATGGTCTCGATGGGAAAAGCTTCGTGGCTGCGTAAATATTCGTCGTCAACGACGAATTTTTTCGTTTCAAGCTGGGCGAGAAAGTAACTCAGAATGGTGTCGGTGTTGTCGTCCTCGTCGATCATGTCGATCGAACCGAGCCGGTCATACTGCCCTGTGATTGCGAGGGCGATGGGGTGATACGACTCGTGATGTTTCTGTAAAAGGACGAGCGCGGTCTGCGAACCTTTGAGACTCACGCCCGTCACCATACATCGTGCATCATAAAACCCCATCTTCGACCTCCCAATAGACACCAATCACTTGCCCTTGAGCAGATCCAACCCCACACCAAGCCTGACGATTTGGCTCTTCGCCTTCAGCTTCACAGTCAGCTTGTCGCCACCCTCGACACGGAAACTCACCGTGTCCTTTCCCGTCGTGGAGCCATCGCCGAACGCGTCCTTCACGAGCGCCTTCAATTCATCCGGTTTGAGATCCGGTTGAATCAGAGGAAGGAGCTTGGCGACCGCAACATCGACCGACGCTACCGGGACCGATACGGCCTTTGCCTTCAGTCCCTTGCGGATGAGCGCGCCCTGGGGCTCGATGCTCACGGCCAGAGTCTTGTCCGAAAACGCGAACCAGATCGATTTCGTACCGAAGAGTTTCTCGAATTTGTCGTCGGTGTTGCTGAGATCGACCCGGTGGAGGCTGAAATCGCCGATCTTCTCGATATCGAATGTGAAATCCGCCGCTCCACCCGCGAAACCGGAGATGTCGCGGATGAATTTCTCGATCTTCTTCCCGTCCTCCACACTCAGCGCCGCGATGAACTGGTGACGCCCCTTCGCATCCGGGGCCGTCAGTGCGGCAGCGAAATCCAGTTCGCCGGCCTTGAGAGACGGAGCGATCGCGTCCACCAACTGCTTGACGATTTCTTCTTGTTCTGGTTTCGCTTTCTTGACAGCATCGGCGAGTAAGTCATCGATGGTGGCTACGTATTCCTTCTTCATTGTGTCCGGGACAGCGATCTTCACGCTTCCGTGGACGGCGGGGGACTCCACTCCTCCAACGATTCCTGCGGGCAAACTTGTCCTGCTTCCGAGTGCCGTGAATTTCTTCGCGGTCGGAGAGCCGCTCTTGGCCGTCAAGGTCACTTCAGCCGAAAGCTCGTTTGTCTTCGAGTCAATGAAAAGCTTGACGCTGAGTTCCTTGCCGTCTTCGACCAGCGACTTGACTCCGCCGAGCATCATATCGGTCGCGAGAATCCGCCCGCGCTTCTCAAAGGGATTTTCTTTCTCGGGGTTCTTCTTCTGTTGTTCCTTGATGCCGAGTTCGAATTGTCCCAGGGCGAATGTCCGTAGTTCGGCCGGGATGCGGTCGATGTGAACGATGAGCGACACGACCGAACCATCGTCCTTGGCGAAGTAGACTTTCGGTGTGATGAGGGCTTTGGGGTCGAGGTCTTTCGCTTTCGGCGATACGTACAGGTAGCCGTGGATAAAACGGAGGTTCAGTTCGTTAATGATCGGCACGGCGACTTTGAGTGTGCCATCGTCGTTCTTTTCGGGCGCCACGTCCAGGTGTTTCTTGAGCGCCTTGAGCACCTGCTCCTCATCCGCGACAGGGATCATGACGACAAATGGGCTGGTCTGAACTTCCTTCACGAGTGTGGCGTAGGCGCCGATCGGCTTCTTGGGGTCGAGGCCTTCGATACCTTTGCCTTCCGCACTCAAAACCTTGATGAGTTCGCGGACCTGCGTCACGGCATCTTCCTTGCCGACCAGCCCGGCAACGTACTCAAATTTATCCACCAGGTCGTTAACGGAGCGGAGCCGGATTTCAACCGTGGGGCCGGTATCCTTCGGCTGTGCAGAGGCGAAACTGCTCCCCAGGATCATGACCGCAACGGCGGCGAACCATCGGAATTGCATGTTTGGGTCTCCTCAATCGTGTGAATCACAAACTACTACCCGCGCCCACGCGCGAAAGTGTCAGAGTCCGTGAGAAATCCTAAAACCTCTGCTAAGCTACGCGGCGTCAACAACGTGAACCGCGGAAGGGCTATGTTTTACGAGCCGCGACCGCAAGGGAGCGGGATAAGCGATACCCGCTTCCCTTGCGGTCGCGGCTCGTCTGAATGCGGAGCGGCGTGAGGAACCAGTCAGATGAGCCAAAAAACGTGGGGCGGGCGGTTTACCGGCGGCACGGATTCGCGCGTGGAAGCATTCACGGAATCGATCAGCTTTGATCGCCGGTTATATCGGCACGATATTCTAGGCAGCCAGGCACACGCTCGCATGCTGGCAGAGGTTGGATTATTGACCGCAAACGAAGCGGAGCAAATCGTTTCGGCTCTCAATGAAATTGGTGCGGAAATTGATGTCGGCAAAATGGAGTTTTCCATCTCGCTGGAAGACATCCACACACATATCGAGCGAGCCCTGATTACGAAACTGGGCGACACCGGGCGCAAACTTCATACCGGCCGCAGCCGTAACGACCAGGTCGTCACCGACCTGAAACTCTGGACGCGCGACGCCATTGATGAACTCGACGGCCTGCTGAAGGACTTGCAAAAGGCGTTTGTGGAATCGGCGGAACGCGAGCATGGGGTCGTCATTCCCGGCTACACGCACTTGCAGCGCGCCCAGCCTGTGCTGGCCGCACACTATTTCCTCGCGTATGTCGAGAAACTCCAGCGTGACCGCGACCGGCTTGCGGATTGCCGCAAGCGAGTGAATGTCCTGCCGCTCGGGGCAGCAGCACTCGCAGGGACATCACTCCCGATCAATCGCGAATCTGTGCGTGCGAAGCTCAGTTTCGATTCCGTTGCACGGAACAGCCTGGATGTCTCCAGCGACCGCGACTTCGCGCTGGAGTTCGTCTTCTGTTTGTCGCTCCTTGCAACACACTTGAGCGGCTGGGCGGAAGAATGGGTGATCTGGAGCACGACCGAATTCAACTTCCTCGATTTGCCGGATGCGTTCTGTACCGGATCGAGCATCATGCCGCACAAGAAGAATCCGGACGTACTGGAATTGACGCGAGGAAAGGCTGGCCGCGTGATTGGTGCGTTGCAACAGCTCTTCGTCCTGGTGAAGGGACTTCCGCTGGCATACAACCGCGACCTGCAGGAAGACAAGACGGCGATCTTCGATGCGTTTGATACGGTCCAAGGCTGCCTCGCGGTTGCGGCTCCGCTGGTGCGTCAGACGAAGTTGCGACGTGAAGTGATCTCGTCTCGTCTGGATGCGGGCTTTCTCGACGCCACCACACTGATGGAATCGCTGATTGCTCGCGGTGTGCCGATGCGTTCGGCTCACGAAGTGGTGGGTAATCTGGTCCGCGAATGCGAAAAGCGCAAGTGCCGGCTCGCGGACTTGCCCGACGACATGTTCCCCGCACCGACCAACGAGCCTTCGCAACGAGCCGGAAGCGTTAGCGACGGGCAACGGCGCAACGAGTCGGAGGCGTTAGCGACGGGCAACATCAAGGAGTCTCTCGGCGTCGCCAACTCTCTGGCGGCATTCAAGAGCTACGGTTCGACTGCTCCGGCGGAAGTCGAACGTCAGTTGCGAGAGTGGAAAGAGCGGTTATTGTAACGGTTGGAGGAATTGCCATGATCCGTGCCCTGAAGCCAGAACCGCTCGCCCTTGAGATTTCAGAAGTTTCAGACGAAGAGCGTGCCGCGAACCTCGCTGCGAACGAAGAGTTCAGAAAGAACATCGCGTGGTGGAACGCGCATGTCAAAGAAATCCGAGACGCGCACACCGGGAAGTTCGTGTGTGTCGCGGGGCAGGAATTGTTCGTTGGTGATGATCCAATAGAAGTAATGGCTCGAGCGAAAGCTGCACATCCGAACCCAGGTTTCGGCTTCGTAAGCCTGCGACTCTCGACGCATCGGGGGCCAAAAATCTATGCGAATCGAAGGAGAGTGGCGAGAAACTGAAGATACCGTGCCACGACCCTACATACACGGGCGAGTCGAGGCACACGACGGCACTTGGGTAGCGTGCTTGTTCCTTATCGATACAGGTGCGGATCAAACAGTTTTGGCACCTGATCTTGTTTGTCAACTTGCACGCCCAACAACATTAGCACCACGCCAACTCGGCGGCATTGGAGGAGGTGTTGAAACCCTTGAGGTTTCGACGACAATTCGGTTCGGTACCACCAGCGGCACTCAGGTGAATATCACGGCAAACTACGCCACGTTGGCTGACCCTGTCATTGAAGAATCAATCCTTGGCTACGACGTCCTCCACCTCTTCACGCTCATTGTGGACCGACCCAGTAGCATCGTCTGCCTTCTCCGACCACCACATCGCTATACCATTCAGAGTAGTTAATCTCAGCTGCCTTGAGGTTCCTCGTGTTTTCAACCCCCGTGGGCCGCGTTCGAGCGGTCGGAATGATTGAGGCCGTTTCGTTTCTCGTGCTGTTGTGCATCGCCATGCCGCTGAAGTATCTCAGCGACATGCCGGATCTGGGTAAGAAAGTCGTGTTCTGGGTGGGATTGGTGCACGGCCTGCTGTTCATGACTTACGCGGCGGTGGCGTTTTTCGCGTGGTTCAAGCGGCAACTTCCCGGCAAACTGCTCCTGCTGACCGCAGTCGCGTCGGTTGTGCCGCTCGGGCCGTTCTTCATCGACCATCGGCTGAAAACTCAAGAAGCACACGAAACGGAGCCGGCCGCGCCCTAATACATGAACCCGATGAGACTGTCGCATTTAACGAGCCGCGACCGCAAGGGAGCGGGCAGCAATTCCCGCTCCCTTGCGAGAGATGAGAACACGGCCTGCCGGGTTCTCATCTACTCCAGCGACGCGGCTCGTTAAGCAACGTGACACTTCCAGCGGGTTCATGTATAAGAAGACGCGGGCCGCGTCTTACCACTTGGCTTTGGGATCGCGGTGAAGTGGAACGGCCTCACGTAGCGCGAACCTCTCGAAGGTGCCACCCCCCGGCATCATGACGGTTTCGCGTTTCCAAGTCCCGACACACACGATCCTCATGCCCTCGGGAAACCCGGAGGGGTAGAAGACGCCAACACCGGTCAGGAGGTAGCACGGATATTTCTGACCGTCCATTGCCTTCACTTCGATGTACTCGCCACCGTCGTCTCCTTTACCAGTCACAATCCCCGATACTTCCCCGTTGGCTCCGTCCTTCATGTCGCGAGGAGTTTTGCCAAGACCGGCGGTCGCTTCGCCACCCGTTCCTAATAACTCCGCATCGAACACTTCGATCGGATGCGCGGATTGATGTTTCCCCACACGCCCCTTCACGGAAGCTGTTCCACCTCGGAGAACCTTGCCGACCGCGGACGGCTTCAACCCATACACGATCACGGTCTCGGCTCGTTTCGCGTCCGGTTCTCCAAACACGAACGACACCTTGTGCCCGTCGGTTTGACTCACCGGCATGCCGAAGTTATCCAATTCCGGTCCGGCCGAACGGAAAACAGTACCCGACAATTCCACGATCGCGCCCTTGTATTTTGCGTTGGCGGCCGGGGCCTTCGTCACGTACTCTTTGATGAACTCTTTTGAAGTCACCTTGTACTTCGCTTCCCCCGGCTGAACGGTCGGCGTACCGTTCGGTTCGGTGGATTCCTCCTTCTCCTTCGCATTGTCTTCTGAAGATGATTTACTCTCGTCGGATTTGTTCTTCTGACACCCGGCCAGTATCGCGAGAACCCCGACCAACAGAATCGAACTCAACAGCCAATGTCTGGACATGGAGGGCTCCGATTTGAATAGGCTGTGGAATAGGTCCATAAGATAACGCAACCGCAACCGACGGCAAACAGAATCAGCACTCCGACTTACCGATTACACATGGATCACTTCGACTACCACGACCGGACGCTCTTTTGCGAGGACGTGCCCGTACCCGAGCTCGCGGCGCAGTATGGCACGCCGTTGTATGTCTACTCGCAAGCGACACTCCTGCATCATCTCAAGCAGGTGCAGACTGCGTTCGCCGAGGCCAACCCCATCATCTGCTACAGCGTGAAAGCCAACGGCAATCTCAGCATTTGCCGGCTGATGGGCCAGCATGGAGCCGGGTTCGATGTCACCTCACGGGGCGAGTTTGAACGTGCGTTGAAAGCCGGGCCAAGCAGCGCCAAGATTGTCTTCGCCGGCGTCGGCAAGACCGACGCCGAGATCGAGTTCGCGCTGAAGAACGGCGTGTTTCTCTTCGATGTGGAGAGCGAACAGGAGTTGCTCACCATTGGTGAAGTGGCGAAGAAACTTGGCGTGAAGGCGAACGTTGCTCTTCGCGTGAACCCCGACCTGCCGCCAAAGACACACGTCAAAACCGATACCTCCGTGAAGGGCGTGAAGTTCGGTCTCGATATCGAGAACATCGTCGAAGTGGCGAAGAGTGTGGTGGGGCACCCGGGATTGGCGGTGGTCGGGTTGCACATGCACCTCGGTTCGCCCATTCTGAAAGCGGAGCCGTATCGGCAGGGAGCCGAGAAGGGCGTTGCGCTTATCAAGGCGTTCCGGGCGCAGGGGCACGAGATCAAGTACCTCAACATGGGCGGCGGATTTGGCATCAACTACCGCAAGGACGAAGCCAAGCCCGCCAGCGCCTTTGCGGAAGTGATTCTCCCCGCCGTGCGCGAAACGGGCTGCCAACTCATTCTCGAACCAGGGCGGTTCATCGTCGGCAATGCCGCGATTCTCGTCAGCCGCGTGCTGTTCACCAAGTCTACCGGCGGCAAACACTACATCATTCAAGACGCCGCGATGAACGACTTGATCCGCCCCACGTTGTACGGCTCGTTCCATCGCATATGGCCGGTGCATCCGGCTACCGCTGTCCCCGTTCGGCCAGATGTCAACGGCGATCCAGACGACCCCGACCCCTTCCGGCCGATGCCGAACTGCTTCAAGCAGGATGTCGTGGGTCCGGTGTGCGAGAGCGGTGATTATCTGGCCAAAGATCGACCCCTGCCGGCTCTCCAACGGGGCGATCTGCTGGCGGTCTTCTCCGCCGGGGCGTACGGAATGGCGATGGCTTCCAACTACAATTCACGCGTTCGAGCGGCCGAAGTCCTCGTTACAGGCCGCACACATCGCCTGATCCGCCGTCGCGAGACATTCGCCGACCTCGTCGCGTGCGAAGAGAATTGCTTAACCTGACCCGCGCTGACACAATCAGAACGGAAGACCGTCGGGATGCACGGGCGTGGCCACGCTTTACCAGCATTCCGACTGAGTTGTCCACTTTACCGCTCCTTCCCGGTCATTTAGACTCGGAAGGAGACGGATCGCACCAGCATACAATTCCCTTCTTGCGCCCGGCCGCATTGAGGAGACACCCGGTGAGAACCGCTTCGTTCCTCGTTCTCGCGATCGCGCTGTCTTTCGCCGGCGCCGGTCAAACGAGTGCACAACCCAAACTCCCGAAAAAACCCGTCGACCTGTTCGCGCTCTTCCGCACGACCATGGACGAGGGGAAATTCGAGATCGCCGGCATTTACCTGGAGGAGTTCCTCAAGAGCAACCCCACCGACGCCGACTTTCTGGAAATCGAGAAGAAGTACGGCACAACGGTGTTCCAACAGCTCCGCGCGATTCCCAAATTCTCCGATAATCCCGAAACCGAAAAGAAGATCCGCGACACTGTCGAGGAAACGATCAAACGCGGCCGCGCGGCCGTCGCAAAGCAGCTCTACAAGCCGGAACGCGTGCAGAAATATATCCGTAACCTCGGCGCGACCTACGAAGAGAAAGTCTTTGCGCAACAGCAACTTCGCATCACGGGGGAATACGCCATCCCCTTCCTGATCGAAGCCCTCCGCCAGAACCCGGATCGCGATCTCTACGCGGGAATTCTCGACACGATTCCGGTCCTGGAAGGCCCAACGATGGCCGGTTGGGTCGCGGCCCTGGATGGACTGGCTGTGGACCGGCAATACGGCGTGCTTGATGCGATCGCGCGTCGACGCGACATCTACAACCTGCTGACCGACGCCCAAACCGATATCACCCCTTACTTGTGGCGCATTCTTTCGCGTGACCCGAAAACCGTCCCGCAAAACCTTCGCGAGCTGGCGCTGAACCTGCTCAACCGCTTCTATCCGGGCATCAAAGCCGACACCAAACGGCCAGAAGTGGAACTCGTGGCGCTGGCTCGCCGGTTTTACGATCACAAGGCTCGCTACATCGGCGCGAAAACCAACCCCGACGGCAGCCCAACGGTTGTGCCCTTGTGGGTCGCCACGGTTGAGGACGCCGTTCTCAAGTTGACGCATCTTCCGAACGTGCCGGTGGGGCAGGCTGATGAATACTACGGTCTCCGCTATGCCCGCTGGGCACTGGAATCGAAACCGCAGTTCGAGGCCGCACAGGCAATGATTCTCGCACTCGCCGCGGAGCGAGCGGTCGAGCGAGCGCGGTTCGGGCCTCTCGTCACTACCGAACCGGGCGTTTACAGACTCCTGGCGGATGCCCCTTCGGTGATCCTGAACGATCTCCTCTCGCGCGGACTGGCCGAAAAACGCACCACGCTTGTGCTGGCGATGGTGGAAGTGCTCGGCGCCCGCGCCGACCGGCAAGCCGCCACGCCGCCCGCGGGTCCGATCCCCAAACCGTCGCTGCTGGTGCAGGCACTCAGTTACCCCGACCCCACCGTGCAGTTCGCCGCGGCTACGGCCTTGCTCCGCTCGCCTGTGCCGGTGCCTGCCGAGAGCCGACCACTCATCGTGGACATTCTGCGTCGTGCAACCGCCGCGGATCCCGGTGCCCCCGGCGAGTCGAAAGGCACCGTCTTGCTGGCCGACCCCAAGAATGCTCGTTCCGAAAATAATGCTCTCATGCTCCGGAGTTTCGGTTTCACGGTGGAGCAGTTCGCGAGCGGCCGCGATCTTCTTCGTCGGGTGGGGAAAGCGTCGGACTTCGATCTGATCTTCATCGACCACCATATCGCCGACCCGCTGCTGATCGACTTGGTTTCGCAATTGCAATCCGATGTGAAAGTCGCCGCCCGGCCGATCTTTGTGATCGCGTCATCCGACAAGCCGCGCGTACCCACGTTCGATCAGCTCCTTGTGACCATGTCCGCGCTGATTGCCGCCACGGAGCAAGATGCCCTCGGGATGCCGGATCCATACGTGCCGGACCTGAAATTCCCGCCCGAAGAACGGGCAGCGGAGTTGAAAAAAGTGCAAGGACTCCGCGACGCCGCTTTCCGCAGTGCCGTCACCGCGCGCATCGCTCGCGTCCAGCGTGTGATCGATACACTGCCCCTCACGCTTTCGACCGAGCAGGAGTTGCTGCTGAAACTCCGCATCCAACTGCTGCAATACGCGATTCTGGGCGCGGAATTCCCCATTTCCCCGGAGTCGTCACCGCAGACCGTTCTGGAAATCGCCCGTATCCGCAGGCAATTAAATCTCCAGCCGCCATCCCCGCCCTATGGCGCGGGTGTTGCCTCCACCGATCTGATGAAGTTGATCCAGCGGTTCGAGGTCGATGTCGCCAAGGTAAAAGGCGCGCAAGCTAAGTACGATTTCTTCCGTTCCCACGTCGATGCGAGCGCGCTGGGCTTCCCCGTCGAAACCTTCCGCGATCTGCTTCTGGAAGCGAAACTAGCCCGGACGCTCACAAATTACCCGGCAGTTCGGATTATCCCTGAGCCCTACTCTCGGCTGGCGCTCGAATCGGAATTGCGCACGCTCTTCGCCGACCCCATGAAATTGCCGCGCGACCCCGCAGTGAAACGCGCAGAAGCCAGAAGGGCCATCGAGTATCTCCGGCAGATGGCAGTGGGGGATTTGCCCGGTTACGACATCAAGTCGGCGGAAGGTGAACTCCGCGAGGCGCTGAACCTCGACGATCTGGCTCCTGCGGCCATTGACGCCGTCGAGCGGTTCAAGTCGGGCGAATCCCAGCAAGCGCTGCTCCGACTGGCCCTCAAGGACGTCCGCGACCGGCCGCTGCCGTTGCGATCGAAAGCCGCCGACGCCGTCATTCGTCACATCCGCGCCAATGGCCCGATGATCCCGCAAAACCTCATCGATCAGGTGAAGGAGCAAGCCAACACCGAGCCGGATACCGAACTTCGCGGTAAGTTGTTGACCCTCAAGGGGATGCTGGCTTTTAAGCCCAGCGAGTTCGTCGATGAATTGAAGAAATATTCCCCGCCGATTATTCCGCCGGCTCCTGCGCCGAAGAAAGAACCGGAACCCAAGCCACCCATGTGACCGAAAGCAGGATTAACTAACCCTAGCGCGGCAGAGCCGCAACCAAAGGAGTCTTGACAAACGACGCACCTGTGGGGAGGAAGTGGAATAACCACAAACCATTCCCTACCCCGCCAGGTACGCCGTGACCTCTTTTCTACGAATGCTC
>Ga0209062_1000387_pt1 | contig 145238 bp, 120 predicted proteins | sample Coa_R2_2_FD_187158 | JGI IMG/M metagenome (GOLD analysis project Ga0209062, IMG submission 187158) | Surface soil microbial communities from Centralia Pennsylvania, which are recovering from an underground coalmine fire - Coalmine... | ecosystem: Environmental > Terrestrial > Soil >... | reverse complement strand
ACCGCGGGACGGGTCGCGGATGGAGGCGGAGTTAGTGGGACGCGATCCGGGAACGGACTTGGCGGTGCTGCGCGTTTCGGGGCTGAATGCGCCGGTCGCGGAACGGTCGGAAAAAACGCCGGCGCCCGGCAGCGTGGCGTTGGCGGTCGGGCGATTCAAGGATAGCGTCAGCGCCGCATTTGGAGTGATCAGCAGCGTCTCGGCGGCGTCACATACCTGGCGCGGCGGGCGGTTGGACCGTGTGGTGCGCGTGGATGTTGCACTGCATCCTGCGGCGGCGGGCGGAGCCGTGGTCGATGCCGAAGGCAAACTGGTTGGGATCGCGACGCCGGTGTTGTCGCGCGTGGCCGTGTTTGCAATTCCCCCTGCGACGGTGGAGCGCATCGTGAACACACTTTTGGCGCATGGGCGCATTCCGCGCGGATATCTGGGTGTCGGCTTACAACCGGTCGCGATCCCGGAGCATCTGAGAAGTACGCTGAAATTGCCGTCTGAAACAGCGCTGATCGTCATCAGCGTGGATCCGGATGCGGCAGCGGGGCGGGCGGGGATCACGATCGGCGATGTTCTTTTGGAGCTGAGCGGGAACACGATTCAGCGCCCGGAAGATGTGCAGCGGGCGTTGGGGCCGGAATCGGTAGGAAAGACCATTCGCGCGTCCGTGCTGCGGGGCGGGCAGTTGGTGGATGTAGAAATTACGGTCGGCGAACGGCCGCGGAAGGCTTAAAAATGCTGCCGGATGGATTCGGCGAAGTGGCCGAGAAGCTGCGGCGGTCAACGGTGCGCGTGGTCAGTGGAGCGCGTGGCGCGGAGGGTACCGGTTCCGGTGTGATCTGGACCTCGGATGGCACTGTGATTACCAACGCGCATGTGGTGCTGGGGGATTCGGCGCAAGTGGAGCTGTGGGATGGGCGGGCACTCCAGGCACAGGTGGCCGCGCGCGATACGCGGGCCGATATCGCCTTGCTGAAGCTGAGTGTGCCTGGACTTCCGGCGATATCGTGGCGCGATTCGACCACGCTGCGTACGGGCGAGCTAGTGCTGGCGGTCGGGAATCCTTTGGGATTTGTCGGCGCGCTGACGACCGGCGTCGTGCACGCATCAGGATCGGTACGCGGGTTGGGACGACGGCACTGGGTTCATGCTGCGATCCGGCTGGCGCCGGGCAACTCCGGCGGACCGCTGGCGGACGCGGACGGGCGCGTGGTGGGAATCAACACCATGGTAGTGCTTGGCGGGGTGGCATTGGCGATTCCCAGCGATACTGTGGCCGAATTTCTGAAGCGCGGTAGCCGTCCGGCGTTGGGAGTTGTAGTGCGGCCGGTGGAGCAGCGCGGTCTCGGCATCGGGCTGCTGGTGTTGCAGGTAATTCGCAATAGTCCCGCCGAAAGGGCTTCGCTGATGATCGGCGATTTACTGGTATCGGTGAACGGCTGCCGGCTTGAGTCGGTGGACGATCTCGGCGAGGCCATCAACGCTGGTGCGAGCGCCGACCTCCGGATCGGCTTTCTGCGCGGCGACAGGCGCAGCGAGCGTGCGGTTGCTGTCCGGATTGCGGGCTTGCGGGCGGAGGCGGCTTGATCCGCGTTCATATCCAGGCGTCCTCGGCGGTGATGCGTGCGGGTCTGGAGGCGATCCTGCGCGGCGAATCTGCATTCGAAGTAGTGGACTCCGCAGGCGAGGCGGACGTGCTGCTGAGCGAGGGCGTGCCAGCGCCAATGGACCACGGAGCGGGTGTCCCGGTTGTGGCGCTGGCGGAAGAGACCGCGTCGGTGGAGGCGCTGCGGTCCGGGGTTCGCGCCGTGTTGGCGGAAGACGCGCCGCCGCAGCAGATTATCGCGGCCATTTACGCGGTAGCGGCCGGTCTGGCCGTGGTTCCCGTCGACGACAGCGCGCTGCTGCTGCCTCATACGCGCATGGAACAACCGGCGGAGCCGCTAACGGCGCGCGAGATGGACGTCATCGAGATGCTGGCCGAAGGGCTGAGCAACAAGGCCATCGCACACCGGCTCTCGATTTCCGAGCACACGGCGAAATTCCACGTGAACTCGATCTTGGCGAAGCTGCGCGCCGGGACGAGGACCGAGGCCGTGACGCGGGGGATTCGGCTCGGGTTGGTAAAGATCTAGACGGTCAGCGATCGCGCTGGCCGCACTCGGGGTGGCCGCAGTTGCAGATAATATCCGCAGTTTTCGCTTCGCCTTCGCAATAGGTGCTGCAGTACTTGCTGCCAGGTTTGGCACTGCAATGGCAACTGGGATGTGCACACTTTTCGGCTTTGTCCATAGGGGGCTCCTGGTGAGTTGGACCGCAATCGGGCTTTTCAGTTTCAAGAGGATCTTTGTCCGGACCCGCCCGAGCGAGGATTGCGGGTGATCACGACCGCTTAGACGTGTGCTCCGGGTGCGCCGTCCGGCCTCGCCCGCCCAGGCCGAGCGTTGCGGGTTATTGCCGTTGATAGCCGCTAAAATAGCGGCGTGGGCAATATTCGCGCTTGGATCGCATCGTGGGCAGTAATCGGAGCAGTAGCAGGGACGACGGCCGGCCTCGCCCAGCCGCCCGCTTCGCCAAAAAAACCCGTTACGGACGTTTATCACGGCGTCTCAGTCACGGACGACTATCGCTGGCTGGAGGATTACTCCGATCCGGCGGTAAAGGCCTGGAGCGAGGCGCAGAACGGGTATGCGCGCAAATATCTGGACGCGCTACCGATGCGGGAGGCGATCCACGACGAGCTAGAAAAGCTCTACTCCAAGCCGTCGCCGCGCTACGCGGGACTGCGGGCGGCCGGCGGGCTGTTGTTTGCATTGAAGATCCAGCCGCCGAAAGAGCAGCCCCTGCTGGTGGCGCTCAAGTCTGCTGACGATACGCAATCCGAGCGCGCGATCCTGGACCCCAACCAGCTTGACCCGTCCGGCGGAACCGAGATCGACTTCTTCGTTCCCTCGCTGGATGGGAAGCTGGTGGCGGTGTCGCTCTCCAAGGGCGGCAGCGAGAGCGGGGATGTACACGTCTATGAGGTCGCGAGCGGCAAAGAAGTGGGCGCGCCCGTGCCGCGCGTCAACGGCGGAACGGCCGGTGGGAGCCTGGCCTGGAACGCGGATGGATCGGGCTTCTACTACACGCGTTATCCGCGCGAGGGCGAGCGGCCGCCCGCGGACATGGCTTTCTTCCAGCAGGTCTATTTTCACCGCATGGGAACGGACACCAAGCTCGACGCCTATTCGCTGGGTAAGGGTTTTCCAAGGATCGCCGAGATCCAATTGCGCAGCTCCGACGACGGCCGGTATGTGCTGGCGGCAATGGCCAATGGCGATGGTGGCGATGTAGCGCATTATCTGCTCGGGCCGGATGGCACGTGGCATCAGCTCGCGCGCATTTCCGACCAGGTGGCGGTGGTGCGGTTTGGTTCGGACGGGAACCTATACATGCTGTCGCATCTGAACGCACCGCGCGGCAAGATTCTCAAGACTCCGGCCGATCGTCCCAATGTGGAGGCGGCGCAGACGCTCGTGCCGCAGAGCCGCGTCGCGATTCAGGATTTTCTGCCGGCGGCGAAGTCCCTGTACGTGCTGGATCAGGCCGGCGGCCCATCGCAGATCCGGATCTTCGACACCGCCGGTGCGGCGCAGGGCACGGTTCCGCTGCTGGCAGTTTCCTCGGTTGACGACATGGCGCGCTCCACCGACGGCGCGCTGCTGTTTGAAAACGTCAGCTTTCTCGATCCGCCGGCCTGGTACCGGTTCGACGAGGCGACAAAGCAGGCCACCCGGACGGCGCTGTTTGAAAGCGGCGCGGCCGATTTTCACGATGACGAGGTGGTGCGCGCGTTTGCGGTGTCGAAAGACGGCACGCGGGTTCCGCTAAGCATTATCCAGAGAAAGGGGACCAGGCTGGACGGCAAGAATCCTACGCTACTGACCGGCTATGGAGGCTACGACGTCAGCATCACGCCGGACTACCGGCTGTGGCGCAAGGTGGCGTTAGATCATGGCTTCGTGTTAGCGATTGCGAACCTGCGGGGCGGAGGCGAGTACGGCGAGGACTGGCACCGCGCCGGAATGCTGACCAAAAAACAGAATGTCTTCGACGATTTTGCGGCCTGCGCGCGGTACTTGATCGATCACAAGTACACGACGGCTGCCAAGCTGGGGATCGAAGGCGGCAGCAACGGCGGCCTGTTGATGGGCGCCGAGCTAACCCAGCATCCGGAGCTGTTCGGGGCGGTGGTGTCGCACGTGGGGATTTACGACATGCTGCGGGTGGAGCTACAGCCGAATGGCGCGTTCAACACGACGGAGTACGGCACCGTGAAGGAGCCGGAACAGTTCAAGGCGCTGTACGCCTACTCGCCCTATCATCACGTGGTAGACGGGACGAATTATCCGCCGGTATTGTTTTTGACCGGCGATAACGATCCACGGGTGGATCCGCTGAATTCGCGCAAAATGACTGCGCGGCTGCAGGCCAGCGGGACCAAGAACCTGGTCTTACTGCGGACCAGCAGCAAGAGCGGCCACGGGATCGGGACCGCGCTAAGCGAGTTCCTGGCGCAAGAGACCGACGTACTGGGTCTTCTGTTTGACCGGTTGGGCGTAAAATAAGGGTAAAAAGCAGTTGCGGCCAACGGGCTCAACGACTGGCATAGCGCGTGCTGGCTCGTGCCATATGGCCGCTCCCATGCCCCCCCATATCGGATCTCTGCACCATAAGCCTCGGGATTACGCGCAGACGCCGCTGAACATTTATTGGGAAATGACGCAGGCCTGTCCGCTGGCGTGCCGGCACTGCCGCGCGTCGGCGATGCCGTGCGCAGCTCCCGATGAGCTTAGCTTTGAGCAGGGGGTTAGGTTCCTGAGGCAGATCGTGGATTTCGGCGAACCACTGCCGCAGTTGATTCTGACTGGGGGCGATCCGCTGAAGCGGGTGGACCTGTTCGATCTGATCGATGAGGCGCGGCGGCTGGGGGTTGGGGTATCGATTACGCCCGCCGCAAGCGAGGCTTTGACGCGCGAATTGCTGGTCGCGCTGCAGCAGCACGGGGTGGAAGGGTTGGGGCTAAGCCTGGACGGGTCGACGGCGGCGCGGCACGACTCGATCCGGCAGGTTCCTGGCACGTTCGATCGCACCATGCAGGCGATTCGCTGGGCGCAGGAACTGGAAATGCCGCTTCAGGTGAATACCCTGTTGGCGGCCGAGACTGCATCCGACGTACCTGCGATCTACGAGTTACTAAAGCCCTATCGGGTATCGCGCTGGAGTTTGTTCTTTTTGATTTCCGTCGGGCGCGGCAAGGTGCTGCAGCCATTGTCTCCCGAAAAGGGCGAAGAGCTGATGAGCTGGATTTACGAGACGTCGTTGGTTGCGCCGTTCACCGTGGCGACCACCGAAGCGCCGTCCTATCGCCGCGTAGCCCTCGAACGCATGCGCGCGGCCGGAATGACCGGCGAGCAGATCAAGCGTAGCGCGGCATACCGCGGATTCGGGATTCGCGATGGGCACGGGATCATGTTCGTCTCGCATACCGGCGATATCTGCCCGGCGGGGTTTTTGCCGATGGTGCTTGGGAATGTGAAACTCGATCGCGTGGCGGATATTTATCGGAATTCACCTACGTTTCGCGAGCTGCATGATCCCACCCAGTTTGAAGGACGCTGCGGCGTGTGCGAGTATCACGCGATTTGCGGCGGATCCAGGGCACGGGCGTTTGGGGCCACCGGTAATCCGCTGGCCGAGGATCCGTTCTGTCCTTACGAACCTAAACCGCACGCGAACGCCTAAGTTACTTGCTTTTGTTTTGCTCGACCTTCACGTCCACCATAAGCGTCTCGTTCGGAAAACCGAACAGCCGCTTCGCGGCCCTAAGAGAGTGCCACCGCTCGTTGCCTACGTGATGCGTTCGCCTCTAGACTTAAAGAGGCGATCGAGATGTTACGCGAGTGCGGGCCCTTAGCTCAGCGGTTAGAGCAGCGGACTCATAATCCGTTGGTCGTAGGTTCAAATCCTACAGGGCCCACGAAATCACCTTTGTCCGGACCGGACAGCCCGGGCTCGGAAGCGGCGGCTGCGCGATCTTTTAGTTCGTCAATTCCCTCGAAGTCGCAGTTGCCACCGTCACAACCGCACGGATAGCCAGGTTGCCGGCAGCGTCAGGCCCAATCGAATCTATCAGGATGTAATTTGTCCCGTCGTTGGACGTGTAGGAGCGCCGCTGCGGAGTAGTCAGCTGATCCTGGTCGGCAGGGTAGATGCCAGGAGGGTTCTGGACCATGAAGCCGACCACGAAGTCTCCGGATGTAATCGTACGAGAGGGAACCGTGTAGGTGATGAAGCTGTCGAGCGCCGTGATCTTGGCCGTCACGCGATCGGTATTGGCGGATGTAAGCGACAGAGTGGACGAGCCGCTAGGGTTTGTGGCGGAAATGATCGTAAGCGGCGCGTTCACTTGCAGGCCGTCAGGTCGCGTGCTGAAGAAGATCTGCACGCTCTTGATGGTCGCGGGATAGGAAGGCGGCGTCAAACGATTCACGAAGTACGCGGTCGCCGTGCCGTTCGGATAGCCGATTTCGGCATCGAAGGCACCGCCATCGATCTTCAGAACGACATCAGGCGTCGTACTAACCCGTGTGCCGTTCCATGTTCCGCCCGGATTGCCGCTGCCGGTCAGCCGAGTCCAAGTGCCGGTGAAGCTGTTTCCGTCAACCGACTGGGTGAACCTGAGGGTTCCGGTGCCGGTATTGTCGGACCAATTGGCGTTGAGGACGTTGCCGGTGACCGTTCCGCTGATGGTGCCGTTGAAATTCGGATAGGTGCCTGTGACGGAAGCGCCGGTCTGTGTCAGCGACATTGGACCAAAGTCCGTGTTCCACTGGCCGGTGAAATTGGCAGCCGAACTGGCCGTGCCAGAGCCCGTCAACGCGACGGATGCCGCCGGCGTGGATTGGCCACTGATCGTAATGTTTAGCGTGCCAGGTGAGGCACCCGCAGCCGTGGGAGTGAAGGTCACCGAGGCATTTCCGGTGCTGTTTAAAGGGACGTTGAGACTCGTGGGAGATACGGCGTACGGAGGGCTCGTGCTTAGAGTGATTGTGGCGGCCGCCGTGCCGGAGTTTGTTACGGTGATCGTCTTTGCCGGGCTCGTCTGCCCGACCGCGACAGTGCCGAAATCGAGCGATGTGGGATTGACCGACAGAGCCGGAGCAGTGGGGGGAGCGCATCCTGCCGCACCAGTCGCAAGGTTCGCTGGCGGGCTGCTAACAGATGCAACTTGAAAAACCAGCGCGGCGCAGGAACCGGACGGCAATGCTCCCACTTGAACATTGATTTGCACCAGCCCGATAAATCCCGGCGTCAGTCCCGCGAACAGCACAGTCGCGGGAGCGCCTCCAAAGGTAGCCGTTACTGGATCGATGGAAGACGACAGCAAAAATCCGGATGCGCCGTTGCCGGTGGGAGGCGGGTTACGCAGCTTTCCGAATCCCGTCAGATACGCCACCAGGTACTCTTGCGCGGCCACCGGATTTGTGGGGGAGACAAGCTGATTCGTCGAAGAGTGAACCACAATCGGATCGATGGCCGTCGCCGTTCGCGCGTATTGAAACACTCCCGGCGCGTAGTCCACAATATTGACCTGCACCGCTGCGTTTTCATATCCATCGCGCGAAACAATCAGGCTGGCGCTTCCCAGGGGCGTCTCATAAGGCACCTGGAAATTGATCTGCGTCGCCGAGACATAATAGAGCGGCACCGCGATGCCCGCGATGATCACCTTGACTCCTCCGAGGATCGTGACCCACGGGGTCGTGGTTTGCTGAGCCGTCGCACTTGCCAGGTTAGCGCCGAACACCGTGCCCAAAGCCCCGCGCGTAAGCCCAGCCGTGAACGTTGCGGCATTCTCTGCGGCCCGCACCTGCGGCAAGGTTACATTTCCGGAGGGCGCGCCCGTTCCGGTTAGGTTTATGACGATGCTCGCATGGGCCGCATCGCTGCCATTGACAGTCAGCGTCCCCGACGCCCCGCCCGCCGATTGTGGAACGAAGCGGATATTGAGCACCACGTTCTGACCCGGCTGCAGCGTGACCGGCGCGGGGTTCTGGCCGAGAACAAACGGCCCCGTGATCGCGATCGATTGCACCGTCAGGTCCGCCGCCCCGAAATTAGTCACCGTTACCGTGCGCGTGCTGCTCTGGCCTTGCAGCGTGCTGCCGAAATCGACTGAGGTTTGATCCACCGCCATCTCAGGCCCCGCGCTATCCACCCCGGTACCATGGAGTGCCACCGTCAGCACTGGCTGGGTCGCGTCATTCGATTCGATTCGCAGCTGGGCAGTGACTGCGGTTGAGGCGGAGGGCGTGAACCGAATGATCAAATCCGCCGATTCGCCGGCCATTACAATCGTCGGAGTCAGCGGGGCCACTACTTGAAATTGCGGATCGGTCGAAGTTATCGCCGTGATCCGTAGGGGACCTGTACCCGAATTCGAAATTGAAAAGGTGCGATCCACGCTTTGCGTTGAAACGGCGCCGTGAAGATCGAGGGTTGGGGCCACCTGAATAGCCGGCGCCTGCGCAATCGTGATCGGACCCACCTCGTCCGAAGCGGTACTCACGCCCGATCCCGCCAGAACCCGCAACCGAACGTTTCGGCCCAGCAGCTTCGACGCATTTACGGTAAGCTGCGGAGCCGTAAGATTACTCGCCAGTGTGAGCCAGTTTGTACCTCCATCGTAGCTGTACTGCACCGCATAACGCGCCGCTCCGGCTGCATTCGAATTCCAACTGATGGTCTGTGGACCGACCTGCCACTGCGCCCCTGCCTGCGGCGAAGTAATACTGACGGCAAGATTGGCCTGCGCCGCCGCGGATGTCAGGGTCTGTCCCGCCGCCGTGAGGGTTGCGCCCGTGGCATTCGGCGCCGAAGCGATCAAAAACGTAAACGGCTGCTCCGCGAGTGTGTTTCCTTCCGAATCGACAAAGCTCAGCGTGAAACAAAAACGTGTTCCGGTGCCCGTGAAATTAATGCAATATTTACCACTGGAATCGCTCGCGGCCGGAGGCTGCGTAGAAGTAATTTTCAAAAAGGAATCCAGCGTTGCGGCGCTGTTGTCAGCGCGAATGCTGCCGGAGACAAGCCACAAATCCTGCGCCGTGGACAATCGGCCGCGGTTCTCCATCGCCCTGGGAAGATCGCCAAAAACGATCTGGCGTGCCGGGCCATCCGGCGGTACCATTCCATTCTGATAAACGGTCTCGGCGGCATAGGGTGAAATCCAAAGCGTATCCGGCGGACAATACGTCATCAGGTCGTAATCGGTTTTCGGCAACGGACGCATAGTCGGGATAAAATATCCTGGCGTCTGAATATGGCCGTCAGACCAAGGCCAACCACTGGTCGCCGGGTCTCCCCCTGGAACAGGGCAACCAGCGGCGTGGTCCGCCGCAGTAATCACGTGCCGTAGTCCCATGTTATGGCCGATCTCGTGCGCGAAAACCTGCCGTTGGTCGTAGGCATCATCTCCGCTATCGAGTGCCAGAGCCGTTGTGCCGCTCATTCCGAAAGGCCTGGTCCCAGCGATACCTCCGGCTTGCGTGCCTGCTACATAAGGAACCCAACCGACCACCTGGTCGTACGCCTGATCGGATATCAGGTTGTTCAGATCCATATTGTTCGAGAAGTCTTTGAGCAGCGCCACCCAATCATCTATGGAAATGAGCGGATGGGTCCAGGCCGGATAGTCGATGGCAAGCGGAAAGTATTCAACCTGGGAAACCGGATACATCAGACGAAAACTGGCGGATGCTCGCGCGACGTGTGCGGCATCGGCAAACGTGGCGGCGGCTTGGCCTGGAGGCTGATACGGAATCCGCACGTAAGCGACCCGGAAAGGATTCACCGGCACCGCGGCAAAGCCGACGGATCGCGTAAACGTATTGTTTGACATATTCGGATCGGTGATGCCTGCCGGCAACACGATGTCGGCTGTAAGCGAAATGGCTTGCTGCGTCTGGCTGCAAATCTGCGGAATAATGAAATCCACCGAAGGTTCGCTCAAATCCGGCGGCGCGCCCGGATCGGGAGGAGCCGCGATGGGCTGGGCCGTGATCGGCGGCGAACCCGGATTTGCCCCGAAATTCTGAAAAGGACTGCTTACAATCGAACAGCGCAGGCGAGCCGTCACATTCGGCACCGCCGACGCGTGCGGTCCCACCGATTTTATAAACACCCGCGCCACCGTCTGCCTCCCCGCGACGATCGTCACGTCTTCTAGCGGTGTCTGGATCGCCTGCACCACATGAACGGCGGTGATCATCAGGTCGGCGGTGACGTTGGTATTGGCGTAGAACACATCCACCCCGAAGCTCGCGAGCAGGCTGTTGTTCTGCGCTGCGAACGCAGACGACACAACGGCCTGTTGCGGTCCGGCGGTTGGGTCGCTGGATTGCACCAGCGGAAGTGTGCAGCCCGTTACAGTAACGGTCGAATCTTTGTCCGAAAGTGTTCCGAAATATTGTGCAGAGCAGTTCGACGGCGTCGAGGCAAATCCTGCCCCTACCTGTATCTGGACAAACGGGGCGCTGTTCTCACAAGGCATGCCCGCGAAGACTATCACGCAAGAGGCTGAAGTTATGCTGGCGTTGGCCCCGACGGCGCTGGAAGGCACAAAGCAGGCATTAAATAGTGTATTCCCGCAGACTGCCCGGTCTGAACTGAAACTGCCCGAGATCTGAGGGGGGAGCGCCAGACTGATGCTACCCGAAATCGTCTGGCTGCGGCAGGCCTCCGAAAACGTAAATGTGATTATCCCGTTGGCCGCAACTCCAGGGTTCGTCCAGGTTGGTTGACAACCCGCCGGCCCGGTGCCCCTGACTACAACATGGTCTATTTTCGCGGTTGTAGGCTGCGCCCAAAGTCCATGCAGGCAGCCCAAGAGTAAGATGGCGCCGAAGCGGGCCCAGCGCACTAGATTCGTGGAAATCGAAACGTCGTCAGGTTTCGCAACAACAACGTCGGGGTGCCCGCTGCTCCCGTCATTCAGGGACGCGCTTACATTCAATCTCAACATGTTTCTGATGTACATCTCAAGCTCACAGGTCATTCAGCCGGAATATCCTTTTGGCTTCCGTACCGAGTGATTATATACCTGACTCTCGCCGTGTTGCCTCAGTTCGGTCGGCGCGGGTCGATTTGAACGCCCGACCCTGCGCCCAAGGAAGCGAAATCGGTTGTTACGGCTCTGTCGAGTTTCGCGAATTGCTAAGTTACAACAAATCCGGGGAATCTGCTCTCGCTCCAAAGAGCAAGTTCATCGGATGAAATGGATGGGGTTCGGACACACTTCTGGCACACCGAAAAAGCAGGCGCGCTGGTCACCGCTTGCTGCTCAGGGCATTAAGTTCGGATCGTGAGGCCGCCGTTAAGATGTACCCATAGCCGTCACCCAAGGGATTTTCCGTAGTGAAGTTCAATGCTGCGTCGTTGTCTTGTTTGACGTAATCGGGCCAGTCGCCCGTAAAATCGAATCCGTATCCGGTGTAGTTCTCGACCCGGAACCCGCCATCTTCAATTCGAAACGATTCCACTCCCAGAATCGCAATCCCGTTATCGCTTGCCAGTTCGATGGCTTGTTTCGCCTCCCTCAGCGGCAAGACCCATTCACTGCCGGACCGCTTCGCGGCGCTGGCCATCGATAGTGGAAGAATAGCGTCGAATGCATCAGGCATCAGTAGTCACCTGCGGGTCTTGTCAAGGCCGCGCTCCTTCAGGCTCGAAAGTGATTTTAAGCCGCGTACCAGTGGCCTTGGCGTATTTCTCGAGAGTCCGGGTCGACGGCATGCTGCCGCCGCCTTCGAGACGCGCGATGACGGCCTGCGTGGTCTTCATACGCTGCGCTACCTGCTCTTGCGTGAGACCAGCGCGAGCGCGGGCTTCGATCAGCGCGGCGGCAAGCGAAAACTCTTCCTCCAGCGCCTCATATTCACGCCGGTACTTCGGGTTCTTCATCCACTTCTTGTGGAGATCATCAACCGTTGTGCGTTTCATTGATCCTGTACCTCCTGGGCTCTTTGCAGGGCGATCTCAATCTCGCGCCGGGGCGTCTTCTGCGTTTTCTTGACGAACACCCGGACCACGACGACACGGTGCCCTTTCGCGGTGACGTAGACGGCCCTTGATACTCCGTCCTTACCCTTCATGCGCATTTCCCACAAAGGGCCTTCCAGGTGCTTCACGTGGGGCTCGTGAACTCGTTCGAGGCCATATCCCTGGATCAGTTCCACGACTTGCGAAAACGGGCCTGCATATCGGGCGGCAGTGCGTCGACTTCATCTCGAACGCGATCGTCGAGCAGTTGTACGACCCAAGCCATCCGTCTACATTATTGCATTCTTGCAATGTCTGTTAAAAGCGGCTGAATGCGGATCTGAAGAGAATCTGTACCGGCTGCAGCGGCCCTCGATATGATCTGTAGTTCACGTGACTTGATGCCATAGTTGATTCGAATGGCACGAAAAGTGGACGAGATCATCCGTGCGCTGAATCCTGCACAGGCAAGATGGTCGAAACCAACGCTGCAGAAGTGATCACGGAGGAGACGATCCGGCAGGAACTCCGGCGCGCGGGGAAACTCACGTACGTGAGCGCGGCAAAGCCCCTTGGCATCACCCGGGACAGGGTTTCGCTCCTTGAGAAGCGCAGCGATCCAGGCTGTCAGTCCTGCAGAATCGTCCGGTGATGGGCGGGCACCTCTCGCTCGTGGCTGAGTTTCCCGACCGATCGCGCGTCGTCTAGTCGGGCATCGCCGAACTGGGATCAGCCGTTAAGCGGGCCCCGGGGGCACCGGTCGTATTCCAGATTTATTTCCCACGTGCCATGCGCTCATGACGTACCAGTTCACTCGCAGCGCGCCCTTTCTCAAGTCGATGAGCAGAATGTCGCCGGGTGTATCGGATCGTAGGTCGCGTCCGACCCGCAGTTTGTTGGGCTTGCCTATCGGTCCCCAGGGCCCGAGACTGAGGTTGTAGCTGGTGGTTTTCCCGCGGCTGACATGCTTGTCTATCACCGCAACTCATCAGTAGTCGGCGAGGGCGATCAAAGAGTACGTTCGCCTCAATGGTCACCCGGTAACCGTAGGCCAAACCAAAACGCCCGAGCGCGACACCACGGCCCATCTTTCCGCGTGGCGAACCGTCCGCGACGAATATGGCGAATAGTAGACACGCGCCGATGCCCAGCGTGGCCGCCGCGGCGACAGAGATTGGACTACGTTAAAGTCGGTCACCGCCCGGAGCAACAACCTGGAGTTGCACCAAGGTGGATGTTCTTTCGGATCTCCGCTTTGATTCGCGGGCATCCTTCCGATCGAGCGAGGGCAGAGTATACAACCATTCAGTAACCTCAGCGTCCAAGCGAAATACCAGTTTGGTCGGGGCGGTCGATTGGAACGGCCGACCCTGCGCCCAAGGGAGCGGAGAGCTCACAAACGAAGAGGTCGAAATCTCATGAAATGGACTGCTTAAGCACGATTGAGGCGCACGTACCAAATTGCTGCGTGGATAGGTAAAGTCTCTTAACTTCAATAAGAATTCGAACTCATTTGATCAGCCGAAAATATTTCATGTGCATGGATTTGAAAATCGAATCCATGTTGCATGCATCCGCGCGGGGATTCAACGGGGCGCGATCGCAGCTAACGCACCAACTCAGGGGCGGAAAAAGCAATTGGCAGGATTCGCTCGTTTTTATGTGCCCGAGGAAATGGCTCTGAGTTCCTTGTTAACCATGGCATTAGTCTCATCTAGCGCGACTGTGAATCGCTCTAACATCAAGTCAATTTCTGCGTCCTTGATGACAAGCGGTGGACAAAAAGCGATAGAGTCACCGATTGCGCGGAGAATTAGCCCATGCTCGTGAGCGCGCTCCGTAAGAAACGATCCGACGCCGTCGGCCTGCCTAAAAGAGGCCCTGGTCGATTTATCGGCGACTAGTTCCACCGCTCCCACTAGTCCAACGCCTCGAACCTCGCCGACCAAAGGATGAGCGGCGAATTGCCGGAGGCCATCCTGCATTCGACCTGCGACCGCGCGCGCGTGCGAAAGAATGTCGCGTTCTTCATAAATCTTCAGCGTTTCGAGCGCGACCGCCGATGTCACCGGATGGCCGCTGTAAGTAAACCCATGGCTAAAAATCCCGATCTTCTCTGATTGCGCCAGGAGTGCATCGTAGATGGGCTCGGAAACCATTACTGCGCCGATCGGCAAATAGCCAGATGATAGCGCCTTGGCGCAAGTGATGATGTCAGGCTGCATGCCAAACGTGGTAGCGCCCCACATGTTGCCGGTCCGCCCAAACCCGGTGATCACTTCATCGGCGATTAGCATGACATCGTATTTTCGTAAGACGCCCTGGATTTTGTCCCAATAAGTCGCTGGCGGAACGATCACCCCGCCCGCGCCCATGACCGGTTCGGCAATCATTGCCGCGACGGTTGCTGGATCTTCCTGAACGATGCGCTGCTCGAGCGACTCGGCGAGCCGGGTAGCAAAGGCCTCCTCGGTCTCACCGGGCAGGCCGAAACGATAAAAATGGGGGCACTCGACGTGAAAAATGTTTCCGATCGGCAAATCGAAATCACGGTGGTTATTCGGCAGCCCGGTAAGGCTCGCGCTGGCAATCGTCACGCCATGATAGGCCTTAGCGCGGCTGATAATCTTCTTTTTTCGCGGGCGGCCGATCGCATTGTTGTAATACCAAATTAGTTTCGCTGCACTATCGTTCGCTTCTGATCCGGAATTGACGAAGAGGACCTTGGACATCGGAACCGGAGCCATGTGCAACAGCTTCTCAGCCAGCTCAATTCCGACGTCGTGAGCCTTGTGCAAGAAGGTGTGGTAATACGGCAGGCGCAACATTTGGCGATAGGCAGCTTCCGCGAGCCGTCGCTCGGAAAATCCAAGGCTCACGCACCAAAGACCTGCCAACCCCTCCAAGTACGTTTTCCCATTTTCGTCACGCACGAAGACTCCGTCACCCTCGGTTATGACCTTCGGTCCTTGGGACTCGTGCAGCTTGAGATTTGTATAAGGGTGAATTGTGGTCGCGATGTCGCGAGTGGCGGAATTACTCCTGCTGGAAACGACTGGCGGCGTGCTTACGGGCGGCGTCATGACTCAGCCTAACATGGGCCAGTTAGAGAAGCGCTGGCTGAATTCGCGCCCGTAATCAACATCGCAAGAAGCTGATCGTGATTGCCGGCGCTGCACGCTGAGCGGCCCGCCTTGCCAATCTGACGAGCGATTAATCCGGTCATGTTCGCAACCGCAAAACTCACGCCTTGTAGATTTTGGTCGGTTGGCACGCCCGGAATCGGGCGCGGAAACGGCGATGCGTAAAATATTGTTCCGTCGTACCTGTAGGAGTCGCGCGGGCAGCCGGGGTCGGCAGCAACGCCGATCACGCCAGACAGATCTCCGGGTAGAGCATGGGCCGCACTGACGACCAGCGGGCCATTGGTCAATGCCAGCTCGAATCGCTCTCGATGCGCTGGGTTGGATGTGCCAAGGCTGAGATTGACTAAGTCCATCTGCTCCTCGGTGCACCATTCCAGTGCCCTTATTATGGTGTCGATTGTTGCTGAGAGTCGCCGATCGAATACCTTTACGGCGTACAGGTCTGCATCGGCGCCGATCTTTTCCCGAATGGCGGCAGCTACGGCGGTCCCATGTCCCAGGCGGTCGAGAAAGTCTGCAGTGAGCCCGTCCGTAGTGACGCCGACTCCGCCCGCTACGCCCCGGACGTGAGGGTGGTCCGCGTGAACACCGCTGTCGATGATTGCGATCTTCATTGCGCCAACATAACGGTCTGATGCGCAATACGGGCCAAGGAAGGACGATGCGTAATCAGAATCGCGGTTCGGCCATCCGCAACCCGGACCAGAGTCTCGGCGATGGCGCGCTCATTCGCCTCATCCAACGCAGAAGTTGGCTCGTCGAGCACGAGAATTTTAGGATTGGCCAACAGGGCCCGGGCCAGCGCGATCCGCTGCCGCTCGCCGGCCGACAGCGTCTGGCCGCGCTCGGCGATTACTGTATCGTAACCATCCGGAAGCGCAAGGATGCGCTCGTGAATGCATGCCGCGCTGGCCGCTTCCTGAATTTCGTCGTAACTGGCGTCCGGCCTGGCATAAGCAATGTTTTCGCGCACGCTGGCCTGAAACAAGTACGGTGATTGATCCACCAGCATGATCAAGTGACGCAACTCGGCCAAGGGCAGGTCGCGGAGGTCGCGGCCATCGATGCGGATCGCGCCTGCATCGGGATCGTAGAAGCGAATCAGAAGGTCCGCGAGCGTCGATTTTCCGGCGCCGCTCGGCCCCAGGATCGCGCAGATGGTTCCGGCCTGCACGCGAAACGATAAATCATTCAGCACTGCGTCGCCGCCATAGGTGAACGAGACACGGTCGAACTCGATCTCTCCGTGTACTTTGCCCAGCGGCTGGCTGCCGGGACGATCGCTGATTTCGGGTTTGGTGTCGAAGAGTTCCCACACTCGCGAAAGCGAAACTCCTCCCGAGACCAGATTCGTGTACAGGCTCATCATGTTCTGCACCGGTGCCAGCAATCGCATGTGGTAAGCCATGATGGCAACCAGCGCTCCGGTAGTGATCGTTCCATCGATGACCAGCTTGCCGCCATAGAGAAAGATCGCCGCCGTCGAAAGCGTTAGTACGGTTCCTGGAACGGCGCCGGAAAGGAACGAGGTCAGCTGCATACTCAGCAGTGCATCCAAAAAGCTTTGATTCCGCGCGCGAAAGCGATCGATCTCGCGCGATTCGGCCTGAGCCGACACAACCAGACGAATACCAAGCAGCGTTTCCAAGAGGAAGCTGCCGATATCGGCGCTGCGCTCTCGGACCGTCCGCACCCTATCCGCCAGCCTGCGCTGGAAATGCTTCAAAGCCCACAGGCTCACGGGCACGGCCGCCACGCTCACCAGGAAAAGCCGTGGACTCAGCGCGATCATGATACCGATGCTGCCGGCCAAGAAAACGATATTCGACAGCACGCTTAACAGGCTGTCAGCCGATACGCGCTGCACCTCGGCGATGTCATTATTGATGCGCGAAATCACGTCGCCCAGCTTAGTTCGCGCCCAAAACCGCGGCGACAACATCTGCAGGTGACGGTACAACGCCAGGCGCATGTCGAACAGTACGGCGGCCGAGACGCGGACGTAAGTGTAGCTTGATACAATGTTCAGCGCGAATCCGAGGACCGTCACTCCGAACATCAAGCCGCTCACGACGAGAAGCATCCGCATGTCGCGTTTCAGTAACGCGTCATCAATGAGGAGCTTCGAGATGTAAGGCTGCAGGAGTCCGAAACCTGTCGATGCGACGCCCGTTGCCAGTATCAATACCAGCCGGGGCCAATATGGCACGATAAACTGCAACGCCCGCCGATATCCGGCCAACGGAATTGCTTGCTGGGGCACTTCACTCTCTCATAGCACAAGGCGTGTTCACGCGGCCAGATTATGGTCCGTAAGCTAATTTCTCGCCGAACTGCCGCCGGCCGGCATGCTCGATTCCAGGTCCGCGATGAACCCCCGCGCTTCGCGCATGGCTTCGTCCGTGAAACCGATGTGGCCGCGATCCGTGTAGTGGATGAACTTGTGTCTCACATGGGCGGCCGTCAGCGCCTTATCCATGTCAAGCGCCTGTTGAACAGGAACCGAACGATCGTCATCGGAATGCAGAAGGAGCATGGGTTTGGTCTGCGGCCCGATGTTATGGATCGGTGAAGCAATGCGCCGGGCCTCTTCGAGTGCCGCTCCCGCTAGTGTTGCGAAACCCGTGCTGGCACTCCCGGTAATCGGTGTCCACAGATTGCCCCAGGAGAGCGTGTTCAAATCGTACGCGCCGGAGAAGGCGATCGCTGCCCGGAAATCGTCGGAATCTTTGTCCCAACCGCCGGTTTTTCCGTACGGCCCCGCGCCGAGAGTGGCGGCAAGAGCAACTTCGTGCCCACCGGATGAGTTGCCCATCAGATAAATTCGACTGACGTCTATGTGGTATTCCGATGCATGCGCATGCACCCAGCGAATTGCGGTGTACATGTCCTGATAGCAGGCGGGCGCCGGTGTCGAATTGACCAGCCGGTAATCTATATTCATCGCGAAGAAACCGTTGCGTGCCCACCCCTCCTGCTTTGCGTAGTTGTCGTCGTTTTTCGATCCGGCTCGCCACCGGCCGCCGTGGACCATGACGATTACCGGTAAGTGATCTTTGCCGTCCGGGTACGAGATATCGGCCAAAAGCGCCGCGCCGTCCGTCCGGCCGTAAACCACGTCCTTTTGCGCGATGACTCTTCCGGTGTCCTCAGCCATTGCCATTCGAGCCGCTAAGGCCGCCGCCAAGAGCGGAAGCAACCTACAAAGATCGCCGCGTTTCATGGCTAATCGTTATCCGGCAGCGCATACGCCAGATACTCGCCTGAATAGTTGCCACCGCTCACTGCCACGACGATATATTGCTTGCCTTGCCACATGTACGTCATCGGCGAGCCGCTCTGCGGGGCCGGCATCCATACGGCACCCACCTCTTTTCCAGTTTTTTTGTCATAAGCCCGCAGCATCGCGCCGCGCGGATGAGTCCCTGGATTTGTAACTTGGCTATCTCCAAGAATCACCAGATTTTTTGTCACGACCAGGCCTACGCTTCCGCCTTGGCCAGTGTTTCCAATCTTGAGGCCTTTAAGCGCCGGATGGTTGCGCACGTTGTCTGGAGTTTCACCATAGGGCACTTGCCAAAGCATCTCGCCCTTGTCCATGTCGACTGCCGAGATAACGCCATAGGGCGGCTTCACCAGCGGCAGTCCTTGAACCTGAAGCGGATTAGGGCCGAAATTCCCGCCGAAAGCGGCCGCCGGAGGGGCACCCGCGGGAAGTTTCTTCTGCGGTGCATCGGCTGCGGTTCCTGCCCCCGCTGCTTCAGCAACGCGGAACGGTTGATCATTACGGCCGGAAACATAGGCTAAATCCGAAAACCCCGCAGGAGGTGTGCGCAGCGACATCGATTGCACTTGCGAATTGTTTGCTTGCACGTAAACAATGTGAGTTTCTGGATCAGCACCGCCTCCGGGCCAGTTAGTGCCTCCGCCCGAATGCCCGATATTCAGCGCGCCTAACAATCCTTTCGAATCACCGACCAGTGGCGGATTAAAGACACCCGCCACCCGATAGCGGGAAATCACATCACGGGCTTGCGCGCGCATTTCCGGCGTAAAGTCGATCAGATCGTCCGGGATCTTGATTTCGTTGCGAGCGTACGCGGGCGGCTTGGTTGGATACGGCTGAGTTTTGGCCGCCTTCTCGCCCGGGACATCGCTCGGCGGTACCGGACGTTCTTCAATCGGCCACACCGGTTGTCCGGTGACACGATCGAACGTATACAGCCACACCTGCTTGGTCGGGACAGTAACGGCTTTGATCAGCTTGCCGTTGACATTGATGTCCATCAGAATGGGCGCCGAGGAGATATCGAAGTCCCAAATGGGATGATGCACGAACTGGTAATGCCACTTGCGCTTGCCGGTCTTGAGATCCACGCAAACCAGGCTCTCGCCGAACAAATTGTCGCCCGGACGCGTTCCGCCGTAGTAATCGGATGTCGGGGACTCCACGGGCAAGTAAACCAAGCCCAGTTCCGGATCGGCGGTGATCTGCGTCCATACGCCCGTATTTCCATTGGTAGCCCACGACCCGTTCTCCCAGGTCTCATTTCCAAATTCGCCGGGGCGCGGAATCGTATTGAACGTCCACAAGAGTTTGCCCGTGCGGACATCGAACGCGCGTACCAGACCCTTCGTGTTGTTGTGGGTTTCAACCGTCATGCCTTCTTTGAAGGATGAACCCACGATCGCTACATCGTTCACAATGAATGGCGTTGAATGCAGGCCAGCCTCTCCCGTTTCCAGATCGATCTGCTGCCCGGTTCCGGTAACCATGCCCTTCTTCAAATCCACGATGCCGTTCTCGCCGAAAGAGGTAATCGGATGGCCGTTTTTCGCGTTCAGCGCGACCAGGCGGTACCCCGTCGTGACATAAAGGATGCGATCATCGCCGCGGCCGTCGCTCCAATAAGCGACGCCGCGGCCGGAGAGCTGCCGCGCGGCGACCACCGCACGATTGCCTTCGTGCAGGTTGTATACCCAATTCACCTCGCCAGTTTTCGCGTCCAATGCGATTACCGAACGACGCGTGCCGCCGGTCGTGTACAGGACTCCGTTGACCATCAGCGGGGTGCCTTCCAGCTTGTACTCGGGCCGCGACCCGAGATTGTCGGTCTTGAAGCGCCAGACTATCTCAAGCTTGTTGAAGTTCGAGGCGTTGATCTGATCAAGGGGCCGGTACTTCGTACCTGCCATATCGGCCGTGTACCACGCCCACTCCGTATCTTTCGGATGCCATTGGCTCGTTCCGGATCGAGACTGGCCCAACAATAGCGCCGCGGCGCATACCAAGCTGATCGCAACTGAAACTCGGGTCAACAACGTAGCTTCCTCCTTTATTCCTGACGTACACTTCAAGCGACTATGCGCCGGAGCGTTCGTACAATACTTTACCGCCCACAATCGTCATATCTACCTTCATGTTGAGAACCTTTTCGGGTGAAACCGTGAGCAGGTCCTCCGGAAGGACGACCATATCGGCCACCTTTCCTGGCTCAAGCGAACCTTTGACATTTTCTTCGCGCGTGATAAGTGCGCCGTTACGCGTGTACATCGTCAGCGCGTCCTTCATGCTGACCGCTTCTTCAGCCCCATACACCTTGCCGCTTTCGCCTTTTCGCGTGACCGCGGCATACAACCCGACCATGGGCCCTATGGGCAGATTGTCGCTACCGAACGCCATGAAAATGCCATGCTTGATGGGCGTCTGAAGCGCGTTGTTCGTCATGAGACGCTTGCCCTCTAGGGCATCCACATAGCGGCCCTCCAGGTTATAGGTGAAATTTGGCTGCTGCGCGATCAAGATCTTGTCCTTCGCCATGATCTGCATGGTACGTTCCGGCGGAAGCACGGTGAAGTGGCATAGGTAATGGCGGTGATCGTTGCGGGGGTAGTCCTGGAGGACCTTGTCATATGCATCTACCGTCATCGCGATCGCTGCATCGCCGATCGCGTGGATGCCGTACTGCCAGCCCAGCTTGTGTCCGGCTTCGATGTTGGCGTGAATTTGTTCGGGCGTGAAGAATCCGCGTCCGCGGAATCCAGGCTGGCCTTTATAGTCGACGAGCGACCACGCTGTCGGCCCTGTGAAACCGCCGTCTGCGGCCATTTCGCCGATGGAGCCGATCCGCAACCGCTCGTTTCCATCGCCTGTCTTGCGGCGGAATTCTTTGAGCTTGGCTTCGCCGATCTTGGCGTCGCGATCAGGGAACTGGATTTGCACTGACGCCCGCGGAAGATCTTCGCCGTGTTTGGCGTACAACACCTCCCATTCGGCATAAGAACCGGCAACGTTGGGATCCACCGAAGCTCCAGCTTGAATGACGCTAGTGATCCCAAGCCTAAGCTGCCGGTGCACGTCTTCGAAAAAGCTGTCCCGAACATCGGCGGGTTTATCGCGCGGAACAAGCCGAGTATACAAATCGTTTCGCTCGCGGATCACGCCATTGGGTTCCCCGTTGGGGTCCTTCTCGATGATTCCGCGCTCAGGATTCGGGGTCGCTTTGTTGATGTCGGCCAATTCCAGGGCCTTGCTGTTGCCAACCGAGCTGTGTCCGCCCGCGCGGGTCAAGACGACAGGGTTATCCGGGGCGACCGCATCGAGATCCTTACGCACCGGCTTGCGCTGCTCATCGGTGAAGTGATACTCGTCCCAACCTGCGCCCGTGATCCACTCCTTGGGGCCGAGTTCCTTGGCTTTATCTCGAACCTGCTGCTTAAGCTGCGCAAGCGAGGTAGTTTCGTTGAGATCGATGTAGCGCCGCGAGTGGCCGCCGAGATGGATATGCGTGTCGTGAAGGCCGGGTATCACAGTACGCCCGCGCAGATCAATGGTTTTGGCAGCTGAGTACCGGTTGCGAAGCTCGTTTCCGCCGACGGCAACCACGCGTCCATCCTTGACAGCAATCGCTTGCCGAATCGAGAACGCTGAGTCGACCGTAACAATTTTTCCGTTGAAAAGGATCAGATCGACGGATTGCGCTTGGGCCAGCGCTTCCGTAGCTATTCCACCGATCGCCGTCCCGGCGGTCACGGCGAGAAAATCACGCCTCGAGAATTTCATATCTGTGCTCTCATATCAGATTCACTGGATGCGTTGTAAATCAAATCCGCAAAGGCGATAACTAAAGTCGGAGTTCCGAAGTCTCTGGTCACACCAGGCAATACCCGACTCGAGCGCCTCCAACTCAGAATCCCACCATGAACCACACGCGCCTGACTGATAGAAATGGCGGCACATTGAGAGATGTCGCCGAAAACCAGCCGTCAAGCGTGACTCGTAATGGGACAAAAACTGAGCAATGTCCTGGTTTGCCGCCGCCGAAGCGCGGATCACTGCAGCCGCCAGAATCGCCTCGCGGACGGCGTGCGCAGTTCCATCGCCGCAAATGGGATCGAAGGCCATGGCTGCAGAGCCGCAAGCCAGCCAATTGGGCCCGCATAAAGGTGAGGCGATGCGTGGATGTGCCGGAAAGCGCGACGAGGGCTCGATCATCTCCTCGATTTGGCGGACAACCAGGTTGCTGCGGCCGAGCAAATTCGCAGGCGTGTCGCCTACCGACAGCAGAAACGCACGTCCTTCAGGGCCGGAGATGAGGAACAGCCAACCGTTTACCAAGGATTCGATCCAACAGGCTTCCCGGTCGGAAGTGCTCGTCAAAGTAACCGATCCAGCGAAAGCGAACCTCGAACCAAATGCTTGTTCGGTTGCGGCGTGGGGAAGCGGATGGGATGCAAAGATCGTCCAATGAGAAGGCTGTTGCGCACGAGCTCCATCGAGATCAGGAGCACTCCTTGCCCGCAGAATTTCGAGTAGCGCATCTTCCGAGACCACCACAGCCGAGTGATTCAGGGTAACCGGCTTGGCATTCGGGCCCCAGGCGACTATGCGACGCCGTATTCGATGGGCAGTCTCGAACAGATGGGTTCCCCCGAAGACATCTCGAATTAGCGCCAGAGCGTTCTCACTCAGTAAAAGCCCCGGCAATCGCGGCCGGCACGTTTGTTCCACATCCAGGCGCCAACCGGCGCGGGAGAGGAGATGCACGCAACACGTCGCTGCTACACCGTCGCCTCGTATGTAGGCCTGCCCCGCCGGACGACCGGAATAATCGGTGGACTGAAAATTAGCTTCACGATACTGCGGAGCACCAGCCATGAAGCTATTTAGGGCAGAACAACCACACCGGCCATTGTCACGTCGTTATTCAGATCCCAAGTGCGCTCGTACTTGAGGGTGGCGGCATCGTACACCTCGACTTCAAAACCAGCGCCGAAGATATACAGCTTCTTCCCGTCGCTTGACATGCCGAAGCTGAAGCGAGTGCGGCAGGGAACCTCGACCGTTTTGGTCAAATGGTCGCTGGCCAATTCGAACGTCCAAAACTCGCAGCGTTTGTTGCCGTGCGCGCCATTCGCCACCACCGTGTAAGCGAATTTCTTGTCGGGCGTAACCTGCAATCCGGCCATTCCAGATGGTGCGGGCCCAATTGGATTGAAGCTTACGTCGCGAGTATTGAGGTCAAACTGCGCAATCCCGAAAATGCGGTTATGCACGATCGGGTCGGAGGAATTGAATAGCGAAATGTGCTTGCCTGGCTCGACGATATTGTCCAAATCGGCGCCGAAGCCGACATTCTCCATTCCCGGCAGATCCGGCTTTGCGAGGTCGATGCGGTCTACGACTTTGAAGTCATCGGCATTCAAGATCACTACCTTGTCACGGAACTGATACAGAAATTTGCCGTCGGGCGAGATCTCGAACACATTACGGCCAAAGCCGCCGCCGGCGCCGTTTTCGTCTTCGGGTGCAACGTCGACGGTTTTTACGATCTTCTGCTGAGCCAGATCCACTACGGTGTACTTCGGTTTGCCGATGTCATAGTGCTCCAGCTTTTTGTCGATCTCCGTAGTCACCGTGTAAAAAAGCTTGCCTTCGGGATCGGGCGTTCCGCCGTTGAAGCGGTAGTGAGTGGTCGCGGTATTGAGGACAAAATGACTCAGCACTTTGTGCGTCGCGACATCTACAACCTCGATCCCGTTGTGGTCGTTCGTCACGACGTAGATCTTCTTGCGATCCTGTGAGAGCCGCATGCTCACCGGAAGCCCGGTTTCTAAGTGAATCTTGTCGATGACTTTTCCCTGGCCCTCGTCGACGACCAGAATCGAGTTGGGATACCCGCCAAGGTAGAGAGTGCCGGCCCAGGCGCACGAGGCGCCCGCGCAGGAAAGGAGAAACGCAAATAAGTATTTCATGTCGCTTTATGGGAAAACGAGATCCAGATTGCGCCAGTCCTTGGTGGCCGCCGCGCATTTGCTCGTCCAGTCGGGTGAATTATTCAGATGATCGGGAACCTGCGCCGGCCAGTAGCACGTGACATAGCAGTCGTAGATGTCGCGTTCCACCGGTTGGCACAGACCGGCTGCGCCGCCCGCCGCATCTACTTCCCAGCCCGGCGAAAACATCAGCGAGCAGCCCATGGGAACATGCGGGCGCTGCTGACCTTGACGCGGGTTGGAAGGATTCTGCAAAGCCACGACATCTTCGTTGCGCGCGGCAACAAAGTCGTCGATGCGTTGCGCCTTTTTGTTTAAAGGCCGCAGATGTTTCATGCTGCTGCTCTCCTTTCGGCGAACCTCTCTAGAAATTGGGGGTTCTGGGCGCTAATCGCGCCGTAGATCTTTAGACAAGTGTCGGTCCAGTCGCGAATCCAGTCGCAATAGTGCAGATTGGGATGACCGGTATCGCCATAACGCACAAAGGCCTCGTGATGACAGCCGCCGGCGCACAATGGGCGGGCCCAACAGGTGTGGCAATCGTATTTGGAATCGATATGTCCGCGACGCAGGAAGTCCGCCTGCTTTTCACGATCGATGCCGGTGGATATGTGTCCGAGCGCGTGAACATCGGAATCAACAAAGCGATGGCAAGGAGCGATATCGCCCGATGGTCCCACACCCACCAAGCCTAGACCGGCGCCGCAGGGATGTGATTTGTTCACACCCTGATGCAACTCGGCCAGCGTATCGCTGACATTTGTGAAGCCGTGCATCTCGCCGCGCAAGGCGTATTCCAGATACTCGCCGGCGAGGATATGAAACTCTTCCAATACCCGGTCCATGCCGCTGCCACCGATGGCGTAGAGCTGGTTGGGCGAAGTAGTGACGGGGGCGAAGCCAATTTCGTGGAATCCCAGGTCCTGCTTGAGATGACGGAAGATTTTGACGACATCCGTGACACCCGAGGTCAGCGTCACGCGCGCCGTAATTGGGCGCGTGCGGTGGTTCTGAATCAGCGCCCGGACTCTGGGCTCAATAATGTCATAGCTGCCCCGCCCGTTCGCGAATACGCGAAGCTGATCGTGCATTTCCTTTGGACCGTCCATACTGACGGTGACGCCAATGCGGTTTTCTGAAAGAAATTCGATGATGGCGGGTGTCAGCAGTGTTGCGTTCGTCGTTAGGCTGAAATCGATTGTCCGCCCTTGTGCCTCGGCCTGCTGGTTGGCATAGCCCACCACTTGCTTGAGCAGGGGGAAATTCATCAGTGTTTCGCCGCCGAAAAAGGTGATGTGAATGGTGCGCCGGCCGGCCGACTGCGCCAGCAGAAAATCCACGGACGCTTTGGCGGTTTCGAAATCCATGAACTTCGGCTTGCCGTCCGGCGTTGCCACCTTGTCGGCGCCGAACTCGTAACAATACTGGCACGACAAATTGCACTGGTTAGTGAGGTTCAGGACCAGGGTCTGCAAAGGAAAAACCGCCGGCGGATTCTGCGGAGCGTCAGAGGGCCTGCGTCCGTTGACGATAACACCGGCCTCGAGCAGTTCCATGAGCAACTCGCGCGCTGCCTCGCGCGGCAAGCCGCCCTCGGCCAAATCCGAGGCGAGACGCTCAATCGGTAGCTCATGCCTAGACAAGCGGTCGATCACCGTTCCGGCGGCGGAGTCCACTTCGAAAATCGCGCCGGCCGGAACCAGATATAGGAATCGGCGGTTACTCGCCTGGAAGGCGTGAAACTCACCGAGCCGGCACAGGCTGGCTTCGGCAGCTGTCATTGGCCGACCTCCGGTTGATCGAATTGGACGTACATGGGCACGGCCACAACTAAGTACGATTTCCCTTGGAGCGGCTTCCCAAAGGCGTCTTTATCGTTCTTTGATGTCGCCACTACCCAGACGTCGCCGTAGTTGTTGCGGCTGAATTTTCGCTTGGGATTTGGGCCGTCGAGTGCCGGAGTAAACAGGCCGGTAGGGCTCAAGGATCCAACGAAGTTCTTGTCGTCGTCGCCGTAGACGGAGTAAAACTCCTCGACCGACCAAGTGACGTCGACAGGCCCGAGTTCCACATCGTCGGCGGTATGGGGCTTGCCGTCGGCGCCGCGCTGATAGCCGATTGCTTCGAACTGTTGGTAGCCCTTCGGATGCACATCGCTGCCGAGCCTGGCAATTGCCGATTCGGGCATCACCTGGATGTAGTCGACGCGATCGTAAACCGCGATGGAGCTGGATAGCACCGAACGGCCCAGCGCAATATCGCGCTTGCCGGACACCGCATCCGCCGCCACGTCCACTTCCGCGACAACTTCGGATGGGGAGCGCGAAACAATGCGGCGCACTGTTACACCTGAGCCAAAGTCCAAATCGGACGGGTTCACTTGCGCCGGGAAATTATCACCCAGCAGCCGGACGCGATTGGCTTGCGAGCCGGCTTTGAGCGCCATGCGATCCACACCGATCAGCGTGGGATCGGAGGAAGCGCGGCGCAGCTTCAAATCGACGCCGAATTCCTGGTATTGGCCCCAGAACCAGCGCCCTTCGGCTTGCGTCTCGTCCGGGGAGAACCATAGGACTTCGCGCGCCTCTTTGTTTAAGTCGTCTACAGCGGCCGTTCCGCTTGTGCTTCCTTTCGAGCGCCCGCGCCAGGAATAACCCGCATAAACCAAACCCTGGCCCGAACGGACCAGCGTGGAGCCGTCGCGGACTGACTGAAGCTTGACATTGGTCGTAAATTCGTCTTCAGCAGCGCCCGGTTCGATGGCCAGCTCGCCGACGTAGTTCCCCTTTCCCGGGATATGTGCCGACACGAGCCAGCGCCCGGCCAGCTTCGGCGCGCGCATCCGTGCTCTCCACGCGGCCCATTCGGGCGTATGGAGCGGAGCAGCTTTGCCCAAATAAGCCAATGCATCGTCGACCGGCAACTTCGGCGGACCTTCTTCACGAGGTGGTACTGGCGGGGCGTTCCCGCCGCCGCCCGCGGCTAATCCTCGACGAAATGCTTGCTCGGCCGTGGGATAAAACGCGACATGGAAGTTGGTAAGCAGCTTCCAATCGTCGGCTGAACGGCGCCACGACATGGGGCGCGCGAACGCGTGGCAATTGGCGCACGCTCCTCGGACGGCATCATCCGGGATGTTGGTCTCATCTTCAATCCGATGCTCGGCGAAGTACATCACCGGCTTGGCTTCTTCGGGCGCCAGGCCGTGATACGTCGCCAGATATTTGACGATGGCTCGAGCATCCTGCGGCGAGAGTGTCAGGCCGTTCAGGCGAACCATACGCTTGATGGCTTCTTCCCAACCTTCCGGGGTAGCGCGCTCCCAAGAGATCCGCAGCATGTTTCCTTTAGCGTCGCGGGTATGGCATCCGCCGCACCGTGATATGACCAAAGGATCGGTAACGGGAATTCCTTCTTCGGGCGCGGGCTTGGCTGCCTGCTGGCCTGCGGCCGGACCACCGCCGCGTTGGGCCTGCACGCATAGCGGTACGCCAACCAACGCTATGGCGGCCCAAACTGCTTTAAACATCACGCTCTCCTTAGCTTTATTATTCTTACACCTTTCGCCAACCGTCGGGGACTGGGCCGGGGCCGGCCGTGTTGTGAACCAAGGTGGTCCCGATTGCGCCTGCGAACCTCGATATCTGATACAAACCTGCTCTTAGAAGGTGATTCGACCTGTGAGTTGGATGGCCCGCGGTCCTGCGCCCTCGGCACTCTGCAAAGCCGTAATCTGCCCAAAACCCGACACTCCGAGCGTCAAGTTCCCCGGAGGTGCGTAGTTCGGATGGTTGAATAAGTTCGAGATCTGCGCTCCGAACTCTATCCGGAGTGATTCCGTGATTGGAATGTTCTTCAGCAGCGACATCGAGAGGGCTTTTGTGGACGGCCCCTGAACGGCGCCACTCTGTGAATCGCCCCATCGGCCGATATTATTCGGCGGATCGACGAAAGCATTGGGATTGATCCATTGGTGAATGGTCTGGCCTTGGTATGGGTTGGCTCCCGGCACGGTATCAGCGCGCCCGCCAGTGGTACCGGTAGTGGCGAGATACCCGGTGCCTGACGGATCGTTTAGCGTCGACACGTCGAGGAAAGGCCCGCTTTGGAGCAGCACGACGCCGCTTAACACCCAGCCGCCCACAATTCTATCCGTGACGCCGCCGGCGCTGTTCAAGAACGTCCTGCCTTTACCGAACGGCAGATTGTAAAGAAAGGTGGCCAAAAAACGGTTTCGCCGGTCAAATGGAGTGTTTCCGTAATCGAGCGATGGATTGTAGGGGTCGCAGACCAGGCTTCCGAATTCGGTGGCGAAGTTTGACCCGGTTCCCGCTGTGTTACAGCCGTTCAAATTCGACAGATCTCGCGTGTAGGTGTAGCTCGCCTCAAACTGGTAGGCGCCCCGGCGCGCATGCACGTCTACCGTGCCGGACTGATAGTTGCCAAACCCGGCATTCTGATTGACCTGAATTTCGCTCAGCAGGGGAAAAGGAATAGCGCCTTGCGTCTGGGCCGAATTGAAACCGGCAATATTCGCCGGCGGCTGATTGATGTTGGCCGAAGTGGGCAGGTTATAAGAATGGTTTCCGGTGTAGGAAGCACGCAGGCCAATCCCTTTGCCGAGGTCCTGCTCGAATGTCAGATTCCACTCCTCCACGATGGGGTTCTTGAAGTGAATTGCGGCCCCCAGGTCAAAAAAGTATGTCCCCGGCTGCGCGATATTGGAAGGGAAAGAGTAGGGCATTGAAAATACCGGCTTCCCGTTGACGATCGAATTCAAGAAGAATCCCTCATCCACTGCCGGCACCGCGAATCCAAAATACGCCGAGCCACTGGTCAGCGGCTCAATGAATCTTCCGTATCCCCCTCGCACGACCGTCTTGTCATTGCCGAAAGCGCGCCATGCGAAACCGATGCGCGGGGCGAAAGCCGTTTTATCGACGAACTGGAGGCTCTGGGGAACTCCCAATTGGCTCGCCAGCAGCACAGGCGTGGGAGCAATCGACGCCACAAAATCGGGGTTCAAATTTTTGACGCCCTTGTCTGGGATCACGACCGCGCCGTGTACCGTCTGTCCATTGACGGTGCTGACGTAACTCGGATCGTAGTTGGCAATGTTGTATTGCTTATCTTGAAACGCCGGATGGTACTCCCAGCGCAGCCCAAAATTGAGCGTGAGGTTTTTGGAAATCTTCCAATCGTCTTGAGCGAAAACAGCATAAGCGTGGGAGTAGGAATCGGTGTTTGGATTCGTCACTGAGGAGATCGCCGTGCGGTCCGGATAACCGAGCAGAAAACTGGCGAACGGAGTGGCGCTTCCAGAGCCAAGCAGGGCTTTCAGTCGTGAGCCGTTAAACCTGTATTGGCCGAGCATGGAACTGGTGAACCCGTCGCCAAAGAAAACTCCCATGTGGCGATAGTCGACGCCGAATTTCATCGTGTGCTTCCCCTTGATCCACGTTAGATTATCGAGAAACTGATACGTGGCTTCGTGGGGACGAGTAAAAACAACAGGTTCGGTGATCCCAGCAAATCCCGTCATGGTGATTACGGGCACGCCAAATTCGGGCGGAACAGCCCGCAGCGGAGGAACTGTGAGCCCCAGCGCGTTCAGAGTCTGCTGCGTAGTAATGGCGGTGCTGTAGCCGGTATGCACCCTTGTGAATCCCCCGCGCGCTTCATTGATGATCGAGGGGGTTATCGTCCAATTGTGGGCCACCACCAGCGCTTCAGAAATTTGGGGCTCCGAAGTGGATCCCTGGGTCGGTAGGTTGAGGCCGTTGCCAGGAGCCAGCAACACGCGGCGATTCTTGTATGTGAACCGGGCATAGATCAGCTGCTTCGAAGTGAGCATTTGGTCGAGGCGAAGATCGCCTTGGGCGCTATTAATCGGCGTATTGTAAGTTGCCAGATAATTATTTGACACCTGGTTCGGGTTTCCGTAATTAGGCAGCGGATAGAGAAAATTCAGCAACTTCGTGGAGAACGCATTGATCTGGCCCTGAGGGATGATATCGCCGGGGTAGCCGGTCAGCTGATTGTTAGGTGATCCTCCCAGGCTCGGATCGAGATATGCGGAAAGATCCCCCCTGCGCATTGCCGCGGTAGGAACGGTGAGAATGTTCGTGAGACTCTTGGGCAATCGCAGAATCTCACCGCTGGCGAAGAAGAACGTACGGTTGCGCACGATCGGCCCGCCCAGGAAACCACCGAAGTCGTTCAGCTTGACCGGGGTGACCTTGTGACTGAATGTATCGCTCGCATTCAAATCCGAATTCTGAAAGTTTTCAAACAGACCCCCGTGGAAAGTGTTGCTCCCTGACTTGGAAACAGTGGTTACGTCGGCCACGCCTCCGAACTCCGCCGGATTTAGCGTCTCGCTGATACGGATTTCTTCTATGGCATTGAAAGACGGGAATAACTCCGTCAAAGCATCCCAATTTCCCAGATCCACTGTGCTGATACCGTCGACAGAGATTGATGTCATGGACGGCAGAGATCCCGCAACGGCGATATTGTTATTAGCATCGGTCTGCACGCCCGGCTGCGCCGTCAGTGTCGAGAAGGCGCTGGTGGAGCCGCTGGCCCGCGTGCCGATGGCGACCGGAAGGTCATTCAGTTCCAGGCTTCCCTTCGTCTCGGCCACGTTAGAGGCGTCGGTGGTTACCACCGCGACGGCCGCCTCAACGGTAACGGCGGTCGCCTGCGTAGCGAGTTGTAGAGTGATATCAACGCGTTGCGTTTGCCGCGCACCTAGGTCGAATGACTGGACAGTAGCTTTCTGGAAGCCCGAGGAATCCACGTTGATCTGGTATGTTCCAACATCGACGTTTACAAACTGGTACGAGCCATTCGAGTCGGTTTGCACCGAGCGCACGCCGTTGGTTCCGGTATTAACAAGATCGACTTTGGCGCCGGGGACTACGCTACCCGACGGATCTCGCACCGTGCCGAGCACCGTGCCGAAGGTGGACTGTGAGAACACAGGACAAGCAAGGCTCAACAAGCAAACGCAAACCAAAACGCAAAGACGGAAAGATCGCTCCATTTCGAGACTCCTCCTGCGCGCGTGTGGACCGAGTGTAGGCCCGCGCGTTTGTGATTACTGATTATGTGAGTGTGCCGCAAATTCGTCAATGGGGAGGCCAAAGCAGATGACCGTGTGTTTTCAAATACGTACATACGTATGTAACCGCGTTGTGAACTGTTTGTGACCTCTTTAGAATGATGGCAGCCCCAAAATCCATCCCGGTTCGTTTGGTGATAAAATTCACGGCATGATACAAACGGCCGGAACGCCCGAGGCCGAAATCGAGCGGCTGCTGAATAGTTATACGCTGCGCTCCAGTGAGGCCTTACGGCACCTCCTGAGATACCTAGCCGACAAAGCTCTGAACGGGGAAGCTGATCGTTTAAAGGAATATACAATCGGACTCGACGCACTGGGTAAGCCGCCTAGTTTCGATCCGCGGCACGACGCTATAGTTCGACTACAAGTGGGGCGGCTCCGACAAAAGTTGGAAGAGTACTACCGCAACGAAGGGCAAAGTGATCCGGTGGTCATAGAATTGCCGAAGGGCCACTACAAACTTACTTGGTCGTTTCGCTCCCTTCCCGAGCCGGAGAGCGCCGCCGACTCGCCGGCGGTCGACAGACAGAATGCTCCCCAATGGCGCTATGCCGCAATTGCCTTGGCGGCCGTATTGCTCGTTGTGCTCGGTTGGGCCAGCTACGCAACCTATCGGGCCTTTCGTTCGACGGCCGACTGGACCAGTTCTTCTCTTTGGAATACGGATTTGGAACAACTCTGGCAGCCTTTCCTCGTCAACGATCAAGCCTTGACCATCGCGATCACGGATCCGCTATTCATTGCGTTGCAAGGCACCGGAGCGATGTTCCGTACCAGAGCCCTGAATCGGTGGGAAGATGCCACCCGCTCTCCGGAAGTCGAAATGCTTCGAAACGGATTGGGCAAGCCCAAGATCACGGCGACCTTCGCCTACACCGGAATCGGGGAAGCCAATGCAGCATTTCTGCTCGGTAGATTACTAGGAACGAGAGAACAGCATATGAGCTTGGCCAGAATCAGCCAGGTGTCATGGCAAGAGGCAACCTACAGCAATATGGTGTTGATTGGCCCTGCGCGGGTTCTGAGCGAAGGCCCCTTAGGAGCGCCCGTCGATACCGATTTCGTGCAGGACAGTACCGGAATTCACAACCTGCATCCCCGGCCGGGAGAGCCGTCGTTTTTCGCAGATCCAGCCGCTGATGAGTTTCTCACGAATGGAAGTGTCTATGCCCTGGTTACGATCACTCCCGGCCCGTTTGGAAAAACCGCCGTGCTCAGCTTTATCAGCAACCGAACCTGGGGACGGCTAGGTGCCGTTCGATCCTTTACGGATCCCGCGCTGGCGCACGTGTTGGTTACAAAGTTAAAGAAGCCCTCGGGCGAGCTGCCGCGCTCCTATCAGATCGTACTCCGCGTAGAGTTCCGGGACGGCGTGCCCACCAACGTGTCGTACGTTTTGCACCGTGAGTTGTCGCAGCGCCCGCATACGCAGCCGGCGCAATAGGAATCGCATTCAGTCGCTGCCGGAGACGCGAGTGGCGGCGCGCCTTCAGTCGCAGCTAGTCTTTAGCATGAAGACAGTCATGGAGTGCCTTGGGACCAAGAAGCGGAGGGATCGGAGTATCATCAAGGCGAACTACGATGCATGTCCCTCCTCCTTGGGTGACTTCGTTCCAAATAGCGGCATTGATTTCGAGTCTTTGCCATGCGCCTTCTGCGTGTGTTGGGAGTACAGAATTATGACGGTGTGGGCATCGCCGATGCTCGGGTTCATGAAGGCGATCGAATCGTCTCCCAGGCCGAGCTCTCTGGTATCCACCTTGTATCGTGACCGGCGTTTCTTAAGATCGGGCGCCAGCCGGTCTGCGACCGTCGAATCAGCCCCCGCGTGCGAAACGAAGATATGCTTCATAGATGAATCGAGCAGGCAGATTCTTCACGCGCTGTCGTAGAGCCCTCTTTTGGAATCAGCAGGAGGTTTGGTCGGGGCGGGGCGATTTGAACGCCCGACCCCCTGCGCCCAAGGCATCGGAGCGTGCCCATTTCTTGTAGGCAAAACACACATTCTAAAAGCGTTGTGGCAATCGTCTACAGAGAAAGTAGGATGCTGTAGTCAGAATCGTAGCTGTCGACTTCCTCAACTCGCAACACCCGACAACACGAACTCTGGGCACAATGAGCTTCGGCTGTACAATAGTGGCATGCCGCTCCAAGTTGACGCCGTCTACGAGAATGGTGTGCTGCGGCCGCTGCAGCCGTTGGACTTGAAAGAGCACGAGCACGTACTCGTGAGTGTCATTCAAGACACCGCTCGCGACCGATCCAGCTTGGCTGTCGAGTACATCGAAAAGATCAAAAGAGAACTACAGGACACCCAGCCGGCCCCTGGTATCGGGGAAGTACGGAGACGGCTTGCCAAGATTCCCGGATCGATGGCTGCAGAGATTATCGCCGAACGCGGGGAACGTTGATCCTTGGCTGGCTATTTCTTCGATTCCAGCGCGCTGGTGAAACTCTACCACCCGGAGACCGGCACACCGTTCGTCGATCAGATCGTTAACACGTCTGACAACCTAGTCCGAGTCGCCCGCCTAACCATAGCGGAACTAATATCGGCGTTCGCGATCAAAGTGCGAACACAGTCCATTAGCCGCGACGATGCAGACGCATTTCTGCGCCAATTTCGAGCAGACATTGCCAGCGGGAAACTAGAAGTTTTCTCTATCAACGAGGCGGAATATGCTGGGGCCGAATTGCTAGTGGAGCGTTACGCGTTCGCCTCACGTCTGCGAGCCTTGGACGCTCTTCAACTCGCTGTGGCGCTGGAATTACGGAATCAGAAGTTGGTGGATCATTTTGTCGCGGCGGATGCGATACTCTGTGAGGTTGCCGGACACGAGGGGTTCTCGGTAATCAACCCTGAATATTCCTGACGGCGTGCCGTTGTTGCACAGCGTGCTTTCATGCAAGACCAGCGCGATCTTCGAGCCAGACTAGAGAGCGCCCTTGCAGAGGGCCAGCGCCTCCGAGAAGAAGCCCGCCAACTGAAAGCGCTCCTCGCACGGCATTCCATCCCACTACCTGAAGTCAGGGTCGAGCAATCTCCAAGCGACCGGTGCCTTCCGGCGCCCGCGGATATCTCTCAAGTTGGAACGCTGTCGGACAACCCGGCAAAGGTGGCGCTGTTTCGATCGTTGTTCCGCGGGCGGGAGGACGTCTACGCAGAGCGATGGCGCATGAAAGAAGGAACGTGGGCCTATCGCCCCGCGGGTAAGAAGGACTGGCAGGCGGTGCTTGCCAGTCGCCCGGAGGATTACAAGAAAGTCGATCGGGAAACCCGCACGCTCTACGCTTTAACCGACGAAGTCATTCGGCAGCATTTGACGGGCAAGAAGACGATCGGGATTTACCCTCTGCTCGTCGATGAAGCCTGTTGGCTTCTCGCGGCTGACTTCGACAAGGCGACCTGGCAAGAAGATTCGTTGGCGTTCCTCGCCACCTGCAAACGTGTGAGAATTCCGGCTTATCTGGAACGGTCACGATCTGGAAATGGCGGTCATGTCTGGATCTTCTTCGAAATGCCGATTTCCGCCGTTCTCGCCCGGAAAATGGGTTGCGCTCTGCTCACACAAACCATGGAGAGTCGCCACCACCTGGGTCTCGACTCCTACGACCGCTTCTTTCCCAACCAGGACACTTTGCCCAAGGGGGGCTTCGGCAACCTGATCGCCCTTCCACTTCAATGGATGCCCAGGCAAAACGGCAATAGCGTGTTCGTGGACGACGACCTTCGCCCGTACCCCGACCAATGGCGACTATTACTTTCAATCAGGAGAGTCGCGACCGATCAAGTGGAATGGATCGTCAGCGAAGCCACGCGCCGGGGTCAGGTCATGGGCGTCAAGTACTCAATGACAGATGACGACACGGAGGGGGCGCCCTGGACTCTGCTGCCCTCAGGGAGGAAGAGTGAGAAGGCGATCCCGGGACCCTTGCCCGAGTCCGTCGAGATCATACGAAGCAATCTAGTATTCGTGCCCAAGGCGGACCTCCCCGAGCCAATGCTCAACCGGATGATCCGGATCGCGGCGTTTCAGAATCCCGAGTTTTACAAGGCCCAAGCGATGCGCCTTCCGACCTGGGATAAGCCGCGCGTCATCTCGTGCTGCGAAGAGTTTGCTCAACATCTCGCTCTGCCAAGAGGCTGTTTGCAGGAGTTGAGCGAACTACTGCAGGAACACGGCATCCGCGTGGCAATTCGCGACGAACGCTACGCCCGCAAGCCCATTGAGGTAGCCTTTCAGGGAAATCTCCGTGATGACCAAGCCGAGGCCATACGCCAGACGCTAGGGCATGACGAAGGCGTTCTGTGCGCACCGACTGCGTTTGGCAAAACCGTGGTGGCTGCCAGGTTGATAGCCGACCGAGCAGTCAACACTCTGATCCTGGTCCATCGAGAGCAGCTACTGGAGCAATGGTGCGCACGCCTTGCGGCGTTTTTGGATCTTCCCCCGAAAGCCATCGGTCAGGTCGTTGGCGGCAAGGACAAGCGGACTGGATTGATCGACGTAGCTTTGCTTCAAAGTCTGCAGCGTAAAGGTGAAGTGAAGGACTGCGTTGCCGAGTACGGGCAGGTGATTGCCGACGAGTGCCATCATTTGACCGCCTTCAGTTTCGAACGGGTCTTGAGGCAGGTCAAAGCAAAGTTCATCCTCGGCCTGACCGCGACGCCGACTCGCAAGGACGGACATCACCCGATCATTTTCATGCAATGCGGACCGATCCGGTTCAACTTGAGTGCCCGCGAGGCCGCCGAACGCTCTCCCTTTTGCCACTTGGTCTTGCCAAGACCGACCGGTTTCCGAATGCAGCCCGAGGGCACGGATATCACGATTCATGACGCCTATGCCGCATTGGTGACTGATGAAGAGCGAAACCAGCAGATCGTGGCGGATATTATCCAAGCGGTTCGCGAGGGCAGCACTCCACTCGTGCTCACCAATCGAACAGACCACCTTCAGCGGTTGGCCTGCGGCTTATCCGAAATTCAGAACGTGTTCATCTTGAAGGGTGGCATGGGCAAAAAGCAACGCCGAACTGTCGTGGAGAGACTGGCCTCGATTCCCGATGGAACACCACGTGTTCTCCTTGCAACCGGAAGCTATATCGGCGAAGGTTTCGATGATTCAAGACTTGACACTCTGTTCCTCACAATGCCCATCTCGTGGCGCGGCACGCTGCAGCAATACGTCGGACGGTTGCACAGGATTTATCACGGTAAAAAGGTTGTCCGAGTGTTCGATTACGTTGATGCGCAGGTTCCGATGCTTGGACGAATGTACGAGAAGCGCATGAAGGGATACCGCGCCATCGGATATGCGATGGAACCAGACAACCAAATTGTACTCAAAAATGTAGGTACCGGGAGCTAGACGGGGCCGATTTTTGCGGCCGATTGACGTATAACTCCAGCAATATCAATGCCCACTCCCGCGATCCACTGCACCTGAGGCAGGTGCGCGGTGCCGCACACACATGCGAAAAGCATGCTGAAAATAAAGGGCTTTGGTCGGGGCGGGGCGATTTGAACGCCCGACCCCCTGCGCCCAAGGCATCGGAGCGCTCACGCGTCGTGGCTCGGCAACTTATGAAAGAATAATGGCTTGGCGCGTTATCGTCTACAAGGTAGATTGCTGAATGTAGTCAAAATTGTAGCTGTCAGGTTCCTCTGTATTCAACAGCACTGCCATTCACGGTATCGGTTAACGGCCTCAGTATCAGCTCCCCGTGCGAGAGTCCGTTCGACATGCAATATGCGGTACTATTTTAAAGTTTTACCAACACTGATTGATCAAAAGAAGACTGATCTCGTGTTTCCGCCGGCGATCGCCACCCGCACAGAAGATGTCAGGCAGCTATCTTCGGACAGCTTCTGCACCTTCACTGATCCAAACCGCAATCTCTGACGACCCCATAGCACTAAAGGTTCAGTCGAGTACGATCAAGATCTCCATTTTCGGGTCCGCGATTTCTCCTGGCACGAAGACACTGATCGTGCGAGATTGCGCGATCCCTTCCCACAACACGCCTCGCTGACTGAGGCTGAAGTACTGATTATCGAGCTTCAGGGGAATAGCAGAGGGAGGAACTGGTGCATGTCGAATCGGAATGCCGTCCAGCTGTCTCTTCACCAGATGCTGGATCTCGGTAGGTGATGAGATTTTCGCTAGCGTGGGAAACTTGCGGATCAATTCATCGACCGCAATTCGCGCGCTCACGGATAAATAAAATTTGGAGTTCTTAAAGTATTGGTCGTCGGGAATTGAGCCGGACCAGATGAGCTTATCGGTAAGCGCGAGCGGAACTACAATGCACTTGGACGGCAACACCGTCTCGAGCAGGTCCCGAATGCGCTCATCGAGTTGGGCGAAGCATGGCCCGAGATTGTCATGGTCATAATCAGGAAGGTTTCTTGCATTCGCCTCGATCGAGAACGTCGACAAGGCTCCGGCCAGGCGCAGCATGGCGCGAAACAGCACGTCCGGATGGCCACGTCTTACCTTCCAGATGTGGTTCAGCTCTGGCATATAAGAGTTGACGGTGTGAAGCAGCCAGAAACTCGCAACCTCCGACGTGGTGAAGTCAGCTAGATCTCGGCCCCTTTGGCGTCGCGGCAGCGCCAGAGAGGTGCTCTTAGCACCTAACACCTCAATCTGGCGCCGAATCAGATTCATCAAGTATTCGCTTGCGGAGATTTCGAGAAGCGGCGGAATGAACTTTGGGCTAAGTACGTACCCGATGCCCGATTGCTTCCGTGTTACCTGGGCAATGCGCATTGTTGTAAGACCGTCGAGGTTTTCTCCTTCCAATAGTAGCCGCAAAGATTTTCGGGCTAGCTGAACGGGCTTCTGGTCGCCTCCAACAGTCACATCTGGCAGCTCGCATGTTTCAGATACGAAGCGGGTCGCTGATTGCGCTCCATTTTGGCTACTGGAGAGTGTAAAGTTCTTGCCCGCTGGACGATACTCGGGAACCGTCAGGAATACGTCTAGAGTGTCTTGAGTTGGCGGGAAGAACTCTTCAATCGATCGCCCTGCCGGCGCGTCATCCGTTTCAGGCACATTAAACGTCAGTCCATCCGGTAACAAACCGCGACAATGCCTGATCGTGAATAGTCCATTTACGAGGCTCGCTTCGTCAACGCTCAGGCCAGTGAATCCCCAATTGGCAAAATTTGAGGCTGCAAAACGAAACTGAAGCAAATCATTGAAAAATTCATCTTGAGCCTGAAAATGCTGCGGGGTCAGGAACATGCCCTTTGACCAGACCACGCGTCGCGATCTTTTCATAACTTTGGACTGCAATACAGCGATTTATCGAAGCTATTCAATTAAGACTCTCCGTGCTCCCGCAGGAGAACAGTAACCTGATCCTGGAGTGGGTCTGGAATTCGCCAGGCGGTCGCACGATCCAACACCTCCTCGAAAGCTGTTCTCCCCGAAAGGCCAGTCGCCATAACGAGGAGTTCATCAGAAGGCCTCAACGTCCGGAGGGGGGCGGAAAGTGTAATGAGAGGCAACTCCCCGAGTTGGGAACACTTCCGAGTTTCCACTTTGTATCGAAGTCCCTCGAACAAAGCGCCCAAAGTCGGGTTCTTATTGAAGAGCAGGTGCATGATACAAGCACGTAAGACAAAAGCACGAACGCTTTCCTGATCACGCTCTTGCTTCACCGTTAGCAGCTGCCGCATCAGGGGGAAAGTGTAGGTCGATGAATACGCAAGTACCCAGGTCATTGGCGCAACGACGTTGATCGTCCGCCGGTCGCGATCCGTGCGAACGTCGTGCGTGTACTCCCATTCGTAAAGTTGAACTTGGGCGGGTATTGATTCAAGAGGAGTAGACAATTCAGACCTGAGGTCAAACGGCCGGCTGCAGACTCTACTGTAGATATCCTTCAGTTCCGCGAAATTCTGATCGGCTCCGAGCACGCTTTCCCGGCCCGACCCTTCGATGTGGTCGCCGAGCACGCGCCGAGGGCGGAAGAGCGGCGCGAGTGCTTCCAGGCAGTCGCGAAGCTGAGTTCGGAACAGCTTGGCAACATCCTTAGTAAGGTTGTGAAGGTGTAGGAGTTGCTCACTATCCATCGCCTGGCCTACGCCGGTTTGAGGGTTCATGAATTCTCCTTTAGGGCTAATGAAACGCGCGTACAACGCCCAAGACCCTAGCAGGCTATTGTACCCGATTTAGCCGATGAATACATGTTTAATGCGCGATGTTTCAATGGTTGGCGGCCTCTTGATTGTCTTCGGCGGATTCAAATCGCGCCGAGGCCAAAATTCCCTCAAGCACTAACTCCGCTTGCCCGCGCTCGGTTTCAACCATGGTAGTAGTCACGATACCGATCGTCATGAGGCGGCGTACATAGAATTGCTTCAGAATGGCGGATTCACCAGCAGGCGCTGTGAACTTGATGTCCGTTTGGAGCGCAGCGCCGGCGTTCGAGAGATGAGCTGCCGAGATTTCCGAAATCGTAGCACTTGGCATATATTGCAGAATGATGCCGCGCTGAGCGGTGACATAGTCTTCGGTCTTCAAATTCTCAGGTACACTGTCTTCGGCGAAGACGATGTTGGAGTGCGCGCCGGCGCCCGCCAGTTTGAATCCTTGTCCTGGAACGAGGTCCCACTCCTGGGGCGGCGGTGCAGCGCTCCAGCTCCCGAAAGTTTCCCGGTTAGGAGCACGTGTCAGGCGCAGCAGGAACTCCGTCATTCCGGCCGTGAGTTGGTCGCCGGGCCGCAGGATCGCTGTTTCGATCCGGTTTCCTTTGATCCACGTCCCATTCGTGCTTTTTTGGTCGTTGATGGTGCAGAGTCCAGCCGCGACGTGAATCAGGAAATGCTTGGAGGACATCGAGGAATCGCCTGAAATCTTCACTTGAGAAGGCGAACTTCGGCCCACCAGCACGCTCGCACCTTCCGGAATTTCGATACACTGGCCAGCTTGGGGGCCAGTGAGAATTTCCAAAGTGAACACGAAGCCCCGCGATCCTTAAGGAAAGGCCAGCCCTGGAACATCCAACTGAAATGGCGAGCTCCTCGCAATTTGTTGGAGCATAGATACGAGGCCGTACGGCAGCAGCCACAGCGTCTCGCCGTTCATCTCGACGGGATGCAACGCAGGAGGAAGAGAAACGGGTTTCGGGCACCAGCCGACTTCAAATCTAATCTCCCGAATAGCGCCCGGTTTTTGTTGCGCGCCTGGATACAAGAACCCGGAATAAGCTCCGGATTCCGTAAGGGGCAGCCCAAGAGAGAATCTTCCGCTAGCTTTGGAGTGGGGAGAAATCTCGCGGCCATAGGGGACAATCGGGTTTTCAATGTGCAGGCCTTTCGGAAGAGGCTCTATGGCGCGTTTGATTGTTGCGGCTGACTCGTGAATCTCGACGTAGGCCCAATCTGGTTTGAGTGTGTTGGTCTGCATGTCCCACAGCCGATCGAATACGAGAATCGTTTGCGAAGCGGTATTCTCAAGCGAATACTCAAATTCCACCCGGCCGGCTGTGTGGCGCGCGCGCAGATCCACGCGAAGTTCCTGCTGCATTCGATTGCTCTCCTTGAGGTTCTGTCCAGCCGACAATTTGACGTCCATCCCAAGCAGTCCCAGACCCATGAGTGTCATGATACCCCCATGAAAGCAACACCTAGCGGCACGCATCAGTAGAACGTCCTGCTTGGCAGCCCGCGGTCGTGGCGGTAGGTGTTCTCCGAATAATTGGAGTTGCTATAGGGTCCCAACGCGGCCGCGCGCAGTTCCGAGTTGGCGATCGGTGTTCCCGCCATCGGGCCGACGTTGGTTCCCTGCGAATTGTCGAGGTGCCCGTGCATCATGTCGTCGGAGTGAACCATTTCGTGATAGAGACCGACGTCGGCAGGGCGATTGGGAGACTGCGCCCACTTCGCCGAGTTGTAGGGAGAACCCGGGGGCCCGCTGAGGCTGGTCCGATCGGGGTCGTAACCGACCTGAGTGTCCGCTGCGGAGCCCGCGGTTCCGTCGGATTTTAGATAACCCGGAGGATTTGCGCCGCTGGGCGGCGACGGATCGGTCCAGGCCCAGTTCCCGGGCTGACCGTTGGGTTGCGTGTCGATGTGGATTCGGCAGTGCTTTCCGCTATCTCCCATGGATTTCAGAAGATTCTTTCCGCTGGGAGTGGAAGAGATGAGGTTAAGGTCGCGAACAGCCTTGGCTTGAAATTCGGGCGTGCCTTCAATGGTGATGGAGCTGTTGTATTCGGTGACGGTGGTGCCATCTGCGCGCTGCACGGCGCGCGGGTAGCCTGAGATGAAATTGATGAGCCCGGCCAGCAGGCCGCCGAGAACCGCTGAGACGCCTCCCATGCCGCCCGCCATTCCGACCAGCACGGTAGGACAACCCATGAGCAGCGCGTCGGGAGGGCCGACACAGATCAGGGTGTCGGTCTGGCGCGATTGCGGAGATCCTCCGACGATTACAGTGAACGAGCCGAGGATGAAAGGCCCGCCAACGTGTGGCACCAGCACGGTAACCATCGGGCAGGTGTGCATGTCGCCTATCCGTGAGGCGGGTGGGCCACCGATGAGGACGGTGGGACATCCGACCGTGATGACCCCGCCGTGGACTGTGGGGTCGCCGATGCGAGCTGCGGGTAGGCCGGGCATGGGTATGTTAACCAGGCTCTTGGCGGTTAGAGGCCGGGAGACCCTTAATTTCAACTGGTCCTCTCATAATCATTGAGAGTCCTGCCCGCGCACGCTCTAGTATTTCAATCCTGCGACCTTCCGGAACTTGTTCTTCTCGTCCACCCTTCGTCCATGTCTTCAGAGTCCGCCCGAACAGCTCGGAGACTGGACCAAATTCGGCCCCAATTTCAGCAACCCAGCCGTTCTCTATGTACTGAATCGTATGGCGATCTTTCGTTTGGACAAGGTATCCTTCCGAATGCTCTACCTGCTGGGGTCTAAGGAACTTGAACACGCGTTAATGTCCTCCGGTAATCAATGCGGTTATCCGCTCGTTGTATTCGAGCGTCGGCGATTCGGTTGTGTTGAAGATTCCATTAGGATTGGCCCCTTCAACAAAGCCCACTGCATTACCCGATGCCTCCTGCGCAAAGCGTTTTGAGAGCTTGGCCCAAACTTGCCGTGCTTGGTCGCCGTAGAGAGGGCTGTCTTTTCCAAAAAGTTTTTGGTCGTCGAGCCACTTGCCTCCCGGAGTCATTTCCAAGGTTCTTTTCCCGTTTGTCGTGGCAAAGGACTCGGCGAGCTCCCGATTTCCCTCGCCCGAGTAGAAGACCGCTTCGTTTGGCTTTGTAGATACGTCGAGGTGATCAACCACGTCCATATAATGTTTAAAAGCCGAATCATCCAGGTAGGTGGTCGCATTCGCTGGTGTGGCGGTTGTCAGCCCTCCGACTTCAATTTCTTCAGCGGCTGCTGCAGCCTGCCCCAATCGAGCGGCGCTTGGCTTCAGCTTCAGTACGCCTTTGAGATTTCGTGCAAGCTTGATCAACTCGGGGACTTCGCCGGCCACCCTCACCGCGAGTTCCGCGGCACCCACGACCGTGAGGACCAGCATGATGAGGTCTAACAGCACTTCACCGAAAACCTCTCCGGCGCGAAATTGGCTTGTCAGGTCCTTCTGCCTTACCAACTGGTTGAACGTTTCCCATTTCTGGGCGTACATCTGCAGATAGCGATCTTTAGTCTTCGCCAGGAACACACGCGGATTCTTGACCGCGTACATCACTTCGCGCGCCAAGGCCTCGCACTGATCGTGTGCGGCCTTCATCTCGCCGTTCAGAACCAATTCCGTAGCCTTCGCAGCGAGGTAATCCGGTAAGCCTAAAATGTCCCACCAGGCCGGCGCCTTCTGCGCTTTGACATAAAGCCCCGCCAACACGAACGTCTTCAGCAGCCCGAGCAGACCAACCACGCTGCCCGCAACGTTCGCAACAATTCCGCAACAAACTCCAACTTCGAAGCTCTCAGCGCCCAGCGCGAGCTCAGCCCAGCTCTTCAGTTCCTCCCAGTCGGCTGCGTTCAGTATGCGTTCGACAATGGACAGTTCGGAGCGCTGCGCCGGTTGGACGACCGGCGGCAGCGCCGGCGCTGGAAACTCACGTCTCGTGCTGTGGCTGGAATCCGGGACAGGTAAAGATCCCATGGCCGGCTAGCTGTTAATCTTCACGGGCAGGCCCTTGATGTCGGTGATGCCACCATGCACCTCGACCAACATCGCTCCCTCGACGTCGATGTGTGTGCCCTTGACCGTAATCGTGCCGTCGGCCTTCATCAGAATCGAACTCGCGCCGACCTCCAGCTTGATCTCGGTCGCAGCGGTGACGTGGATGAAGCTGCTCTGCGACGTGATAACGATTTCTTGCTTTACCGTGTCGGTCTGCTTGCCCGTGACCACCGTGGTGCTCTCGTCGTGTTCGATTATGGTGGTCATGTCGTGCTGACCGTGGATGTGAATCAGCTCGTTGCCCTTGGTGTCGTCGAGCGAAATCTCGTTATATCCGCCGCCACCCTTGGTGCTGTTGGATTTGACACCGCTGGTCACGGCCTTGCCCGGCAAGTCGAACGGCGGCATCTGAGCGGCGTTGTAGACTCGCCCGACGATGATGGGCTGGTCGGGGTCGCCTTCCAGAAAATCCACCAGCACTTCCTGACCGATGCGCGGGATGTGAATCGCACCCCAGTTCTTGCCGGCCCAAGGGTACGAGACTCGAATCCAGCAAGAGCTGTTCTCGTTGTTCTTGCCTAGGCGGTCCCAATGGAACTGCACTTTGACGCGCCCGTATTTGTCCGTGTAGATCTCCTCGCCGCTCGGTCCTACGACAACAGCCGACTGACAGCCTTTCACAACGGGTCTAGGCGTGATTCGTGGGGGTCGAAACGGGGTGGAATAGGGGATGCACAAGAAAGAATTGCGATAGGCTGATTCTCGCCATCCAAATCCCGCACTGCTGGTCCCGAAGTTGAAGGCTTGCGTACCTTTGTGCTCGATCGCAGTAAGAACATACTCCTGGTTGAGGTCGTTGCGGTAGTGGTCATTTAGTAGGAAGCGGTAACCGGTCGTAAAAGACCGGCAGTCGCTCTCGCCGCGGCCGACGACTTGAGGAGTGTCTTCTTCCTCGAGCCGAATTCGCACCAAGTGATCACCCTCCGAGCGTCGCTTGTACTCACCCGGGTAATCGTAGATCTCGTATTTGCCCTGGCCGTTGACCGTGGCGAACAGGCTGGCAGTGGGGGTTTCGAAATTATAATCGGTATAGCTGAATGCGCCGGAACGAAGCTCTCGCTCCGACCGCCAGCGCATCACCACGTCGTCATCCTGCCATCCGCCAGCACTCAACTCGTAGCGCGCCTGCCTTTGGTTCGGACATAGCTCGTGAGCAGCCTGGCCGTTCGCCAGAACCAAGGTATGTTTCCCCTGCTCGTGTTGGTGGAAGTAAAAGATGCCTTCCTCCTCCATGAGACGCGCGACGAAGTCGTAATCGGTCTCGCGATATTGAACGCAGTATTCGCGCTCCACGAAATCGCCATAAAGCTTTAGGCTGAAATCGCTAAAGCCCAGCTCGGTGAAGATCTGCTGGATAATATCCGGCACTTTCTTCTTCTGGAAGATGCGGCAGTCCGCCTTGCGCGTCAAAAACCACAACCAGGGCACTACCGTGGCTTGGTAGACGCACAAGTTTTGATCGCGACCCGACTGCGAAAAGCGGCTGACGAAGCCGTTCCAGAAGCGCGGCGTTCCATCGGCCAGCAGTATGCGGATGTCGACGCGCTGGCCGACCAAGCTGTCAAACGAGATCGAATCGTTCTCCGACAGTAGTTCTAGCTCAAAGGAGAATAACTGGGAAATTGCTTCCCGTCCGTGAAACGCACGCAATAGGAGCACATCCTCGCCGAGAGGTGTGCTTACCGCCATCAGCCGATTCTCTTGCGTGAACATCGCCACAGACTTAACGCTCTTTCCCCCAGTCCTGGGCGCGCACCTTAGTCAATCGCATACTCGAATGAGCCCCCGGCACCGATTGTCGCGCGAACCCGACTCAGTCGCCCTCCCTCCGCCATGCGCGCAAGTATGGTGCTTGAAACTTCTGGCAGAAGGGTGCCGGTCAGAATTCGATCCACATTGCGCGCTCCGCTTTCAACCTCGGTGCAGCGCCGCATTACCTCAGTTACGACTTCATCCGAATAAGTAAACTGCATGCGATGGTTTTCTTCTAATCTTCGGCGAATGTGTTTGAGTTTCAGCTCGATGATCTTTCGCATCGAGGAATCGTCGATTGGATAGTACGGAATCACAAGCAAGCGGCCTAGTAACGCGGGCTTGAAGATGCGCCGCAGTTGGGGACCAAGTGCGTTAGCAAGCTTTTCTGGTTCGGGCCGGCTCTCTGAATCTCCACACAGCTCCATCAGCAAGTCCGAGCCGGCATTCGACGTCATGAGGATGACCGTGTTCTTAAAGTCCACTTCACGGCCTTCCGCATCCTCCATAAAACCCTTGTCGAACACCTGGTAGAATAGCTCCATCACGTCGGTATGGGCTTTTTCCATTTCGTCGAGAAGGACGACGCAATATGGTTTTCTGCGAACAGCTTCGGTGAGCACGCCACCCTCGCCATATCCGACGTAACCTGGAGGCGACCCTTTGAGGCCGGAGATAGAATGCGCCTCCTGGTACTCGGACATATTAATCGTCACCAGATTGCGCTCGCCGCCGTATAGGACATCAGCCAGCGCGAGAGCGGTCTCCGTCTTGCCAACGCCGCTGGGACCAACCAGGAGAAATACGCCTACCGGCCGCCGCGGATCATCGATTCGCGCGCGGGCCGTTCGGATGCGCTGGCTGATCGCATCGAGGGCATGACTTTGGCCAATCACTCGCTCTTGAAGCAGGGGCGCGAGATTCAGAACCGTCTGAATCTCGTCCTTCAGCATTTTGCCGACAGGAATCCCGGTCCAACCGCCAATCACTTCCGCTACCGTTTGCGAATCAACGAATGGTTTCAGAAGCGGACGCTCGCCTTGCAGAGCAGCCAATTCCTTGATCGTACTTAAGAGATCGTCGCGCAGCGGTGCAACGTCAACCGTCGCGTCGGCAGATCCAACCGGCCCGGACGCTGCGGCGCCTGCCATGGCCATCTGCGGCGCGGGCTGTTGTGAGATCGCCTTCTCGATCTGTTGATGGAGCCCAATCGCCTTTTGGACCAAGGTTCGCTCACACTCCACACGGCTTTGAAGTTCGGCGAGTTTCATTTGCGCGTCGGCCTTCAACGAGCAAAGTTGTGCAAGCCGCTCGGAGTGATCGACGCCGGTGGCGACCTCGCGCTCTAGAATGTGCTGCTCCGTATCGAGCAATGAGATCTCACGCTGGGTGTCCTCGATGGAAGGCGGCGTGGATCCCTGGCCGATCGCGATGCGCGCGCAAGCGGTGTCAAGCACACTGACCGCTTTGTCGGGGAGCTGTCTGCCGGCAATATAGCGATGCGACAGTCTAACAGCCGCGTCGACCGCCTCGTCAAGGATTTTGACGTTATGATGCTTTTCGAGCGTGCCAACCAGGCTGCGCATCATCCCGATCGCCTGGGGCTCGGCCGGCTCTTCAACTTTGATGACCTGAAAGCGGCGCGCCAGAGCTGCGTCTTTCTCAAAGTACTTCTTATATTCGGACCAGGTTGTGGCCGCAATGGTGCGCAGTTCCCCTCGAGCGAGTGCGGGCTTCAGCAGATTCGCGGCGTCACTTTGTCCCGCCGCTCCGCCGGCGCCAATCATGGTGTGCGCTTCATCGATGAACAGGATAATTGGCCGCGGCGAACCTCTTACTTCGGAGATTACACCCTTGAGCCGATTTTCGAATTCGCCCTTTATGCCAGCTCCCGCCTGCAATAGCCCGAGATCCAAAGTGCGTACGTCCACGTCTTTCAGTGGCGCCGGAACGTCGCCGGCGGAGATACGCAACGCGAAGCCCTCGACGACCGCTGTTTTTCCCACTCCGGCTTCTCCGGTCAAAATCGGATTGTTTTGCCGACGTCGGGTTAGAATGTCTATGATCTGCCGGATCTCGAAGTCGCGTCCCAAGACTGGATCGATCTTGCCTTGTTTCGCCGCCATCGTAAGGCTTATCGTGAACTGTTCCAGGTTCGGCGTCCTCGAAATTGCCCCCGGGGTCGGAACATCAGTCGCAGTTTCAGCCTCGGTCGCAGAAGATTCCGCGGTTGTCGGCATGGCCTTCAGATCTTCTGCCGACTTAGAGCAAATGCCGAAGAGGTCCTTACGAAGCGCTTCTACCGAGATTGTTTTCCACTGCGGACAACTCTCCAGCGCGTAACGGGACAAGTCGTCGTTGGCGAGTAAGGCCAACATCACGATTCCGGACCGGACGTGGTCCTCCCCAAATTCCAACGAGGCAATGCCCCAGGCCTCCGAAAGCAGTTTGACAATCCGAGGCGAGAGAGCGGGGCTGCGCGCGTTCCCGGACTTCATGCGATCCAAGGCCCGGGCAAGGTCTCGTGTGACCCTCGACGGATCGATTTCAAAGCGGCGGTGAATGGCAGAAATGTCGGAGTCGACGCTTTCCGTCAGCTTCAGCAGGAAGTGTTCGATGTCCACTTCATAGTGCGTTCTTGTAACACACAAGCCAGCACCTGCTTCGAGAGCGGAGCGGCACGTTGCATTCAGCTTGGCGACCAGCCCCTTCAGATTGACGCTCATTGAATCCCTCCGGGCCGAGCGAATCCATCCAAATCACCGGCAAACATAGCGTCTGCGGCATCTTCTTCAAACGCTCGGGTTTTGAGCCAAGCCGACCAGCCCAATCGGGGAGATTCGGGTGTTTCATCCGTGAGCTGGGGCCAGGGAACCTCAGTCGCCATCAGCACGGGTTGTATCTCAAACTCCAGCGCTCGGTTGGCGAAGTACCGGATCAAATCAGTGGCTGTCCGGAACGCCTCGCCGTCGGGCAGGAATTCGCGGAACCTCCGGAAAGGAAGCGGGCCGAATCGGACGCGAAATACGCCTTGCTGAGTCCACACGGCGTCGCCGGCGATGGCGCCTACGCCAAGTTGGTTATGGATGCCTTCTGAGTCGAGATAGCTCAGTTCCTGCAGCTCCAGCGCATGCCAGCGCCCGCAGAACTGGTCCACTTCTACCGGCACTTCAAAATAGTCACGTAGCAAGCCGGCCAAAGCCGAGGCGGAATGCGGGCGTTGCGCAATCAGTCCGGCGTAACGCAATAACGCTTGGTCCGGAAACCGCAGTCTCTTGCGAAGTCCGCCGGTACCCATGCCAATGAGGGCGAAAAGATACCCAGTGAAACTGTCTTCCAAGCCTTCGCGCAGGCTACGCTCATAGCCGGCAATAAAATGGTGTTTGTCCCAGGCACGATAGAAAAGCGACACCAAGCGATGATTGAACACATCCAGGAATGCAGCAAACGAGTCGTCGTCCTGCATCTCCTGATTGAGTACCAGGTCCGTATAATATGCGGGCAGCGTCCCCTTTATGCCTGTCAACCCCATAAAGGCGACGGTCATGTGCACTGGACCACCGCCGTTGGGTTCGATCGAATGCACCTCACTCGCGGGAAATTCCAGTGATTGCTTGGCCTGAAAGTGTACGATCTCGGCGCGAGGTGACGCAGTGGCGCCGACTAACTTTCGATCGTTGTACATGCGCGCCAGAAGCCGTACCGCCTGAAAGAATCCGAACTCCCAGGCGTTGGTTAATACCAGGTCGGCTACAGGAGTATTTGTTCCCCAGCTCGGGGAGGCCATTCTTTCAATACTCCTTTCCGTTGAAGGGTTGTGGCTCGAAATTGAGTGAACGAGTTGAGGGCGCTATACAGGCCGAAGAAACGCTCTAGCACGGTGGCAAGCAAGAAAACGCTGGTCCCCACAAACTCGTCTTCATCGAATTCGGCCTCCACATGCACGCCGGTTGCAAACGTCAAACCGTGCTCTGAGGTCATGCGAGCGACCTTGGCGCGGCTCTTGATTTTTGTGATGCCATTGATTTGATGAACGGCCGATGGTGCACCGCTGGAATCGTACAACTTCAGTAGTTCCCGAAGAGCCTCGACGCCTCCGTCAACGATAGAAAGGTAGTTGAGCCCGAGGTGTGAGATTAGCCGCCACTGTAAGCCTCGACGCAACGGGGGGTAAGCGGTTGGAGTGAGTGACTGGGCGAGTCGAATTCGCAAGAGAGCCCCGGACTCCATCTCGAGTTCGCCGAATTGCCCCTTTACCGGAAGCTTCCCGGCCAATGAGCGATTTGTGCAGGTCACATGCACGGTTAAGGATTCGACGGGCGGCAGGCTCGGTTCGAACTTCGAGTTCACGAGTGAGAGATATACGTCAGTGCCCTCGTCTTCGATCCCGGATCTCCGCCTCGTCGCGAGCCAGAAGACTTGTTGTGGATCGGCTCCATCTGCATGGCGAAACGAATAGAACGGGCGATATTCCTCCGGCTCTTGCGCATACGGAGCCACGGAGGTAACGCGTTCCACCGAATAGACCTCGGTGGACAAAGGATAGCGGATGTCTGGCACTACACGATACTCCGTTTGTGAGTGCGACACTCGAATCGGCTCCGCTGTTCGTTCAAATAGGTTCACGATCGGAGTACACCCAAGCCGGAACGACTCAGCGGTTACGGCCTGCTCGAGAAGCGCGGCGCGGTCATCGCGCTCGAAGTCAGTGAGCAAGATCAGAACCTCGAATCGATCCCCGAGGCTATCCTTCGGAAGTTGTTCGAGACCCGCGAGATCGAAAAATAGAAATTTCTGTGGGAACGAAAAATACTCCTGCAGCAACCGGTAGCCGAGAAAGCTGCGGTCGGAATAAGGCACCATTCCTTCGTCGCGGTTGAAGCCGACTTCTCGAATACGCAAGAGATTCAACACCGCTGCAGCATTTCGCTGTCCTATAGCGCGTACGGTAATGCCGGCGAAGTTGTTGAATAGCAACTCGTACAACGTGAACGCTGTCTGCTGGTCACCGCCCAGGAAAAACCGCAGATCCGAGAGAGGCAATTGGGAGAGCTTCAAGCCCCCCAACATCCGCAATTCGATCTGAACAGCGAAGGGCACGTCCGATCCCGCGAGGCCTCCGCGTATGCTCGAACTGCGTAAGAAGGCCGCACTGACGACTTCAATGGGCCACAGCTGAACCGGATAGCATGTTTTGAAATGGCAGATGGCTCCATTAACGGGACGGGAGTACAGCTTCGAGTCCTTGGGCACTAGATAGCCGGTCGCTACTTTGCTTTGTTCTGGTTCAAGCTCGAACTGCGCGACCGACATAGAGGGAATCGGCCTTAGGTAATGCGGATACAGAATATCGAGAACAGCCTGAGTGATCTCAGGAAACTCGTCGTCTATTTTGCGATGGATCCGGCCCGCTATCAGCGCGAAAGCTTCCATCAAACGCTCTACATGCGGGTCTTCTGAGCCTGAGTTGGATAACTTGAGCGCGCCGGCGCGATCCGGATATTTTTGCGCAAACTCTGCGGCCATCTGGCGAATGAAAACCAGCTCACGCTCGTAATAAGTCAGCAGTTCGTTGCTCATCAGCCCAACGCCTTGATTGAGATAATGCGGCAGTCGGCCTGCAAGATGGTGTTGAAGGAAATGTTTTCATTCACGGCCCCGACCTTCAAAGTCGCGTGAATATGAAACTTCAGGACTGGGCTAAATCTATCCCAATCCTCCACCGTAACCTTCACTCCGCTGAGCCGCGGTTCAAACGCCCGAATCGTCGACTCGATGTCACGCCGCAACCCCTGGGGGTCGGCGCCGAGGTTATATGAAGAAATATCCGGAAGCCCATAGTTCAGGATTGAAGACGATGCTGCCGGAAATTCTGAGGGGACGAGGCTCGTGCCTCGACGCGAATTCAGCAGGGCGGTGAGATCGCGCGCAACGGACAGCTTAAGCGCTCTCGGGCTGCTCGGCTGGATTGAGCCGACTTCAATACCTCCAGGACCGGAGATTAACCGATCGAGTACCGATGGGACCGAAGGGTGCGAGCGATGAAGCGCCATGGCATTATTTCTCATCGCTGCATGCTAAAGCCTGCCACGGGTCGAGGCGGCACAGGCGCTCAAAGAGCGGCTTGGCCTTCTCCGGATCGGCAGCATCGCCCGTTCGGTAACACCGATACAAACGAGTCCAAACAGCGCCTACCACATCCGCCGTTTCCCAATGTTCGAGTTGATGCTTGTCGATTTGTTCCGCCAGCTCCTCCAGGATCGATCTGGCGAGCGTGTATCGCCCACGCTTTAGACAGATCTCGGCGAGGAGTAGCTTGCGTTGAAATCGCACTCGTCCATTAGGCTCTGCTGCCGCCAGCCGCGCCATTTGCGCTAGAGCTTGGTCAATGTTTCCCTCGCGCGCCAGCTTTTCCGCTGTTCCCCAAGAGCCGGCTGCTATGTCGCCGTCAGAGCCTCTCAGAAAGGAAAGATCGGCGCCTTGCGCTCGGCCAACAGCAAGGCCATCTGCGGCGGCGACTTCCTTGTTTTCAGCCGGTTCCAGTTCGCGCTTGTTCTTCAGAATACGTTCCAGAACAATACGGCAGTCTTCAAAGGCCTGCTTGGCCTCCGAAAGTGGAGGAGCACTCTCACCAAACTTACTCTGAGCAAGCTGTTCGAATACCGATAGCTCCGCCTTTGCGTCCAGAAAATCCGCAAACAGCGCCTCACAGTCGGCTCGCTTGGTAGCCGCAACAGCGGCATCCCACGCGCCGGCTGTGATAATCCCGCCCGACCGTCGCGACTCAAAAAAATATTGAAACGAATAATTAGGGGCAGGCGCGGCCCGCATCGTCAACGGAATGCTTCGGATCGCATCGGCCATCTTCTCGTTGAGCCATTCCAGGGGACCTGCCCGACTCTCCACATCACTGTCCTCGACTAGGGGATACAGCCCTGAATCCCAGTAGCGCGTCAGCAATTCACTGATCATCCGCAAGCCGTCGCGAACGCCAGCAAACCCATATTGTCTGATGGCAGCTTCCGTGATCCAAATTGCGAGACGAAGATCCTTTGACTTCGTAGCGAGGGCCGAAGTCGCCAAATCCATGAGCAGCGACCATTTCGCGTCCGCTGCGTCCTCGCGCGCGAACTCCCCTTTATCCAGTGCGTCAAACGTATCCGGACGCGCCTTCCGAATTTGCACCCAGTCGGTCGAAGCGCTAAGATCCTCACCGGCCGGCTTCTCTTCGGAGATCGGCTCCAACACCGCTACGGGAATCACAGTAGGAGTTGGCATTTTACTCAACAATGTTCGGGAAAAACTGGGAACCCCACCCGACGAACCCCTCCCGAAAACGAATAAAAACCCTTAAAGCGAAGCGCCGGCCCGCGAGTGCGACTTACGTCCTGACAAGGGCTAGTCTATGCTTTGACTTTGTTCTCTACCAGGCTCCAGCCGCCGGTTACATTTCCCCCGCCGCTGCCATCCTCACGCTTTTGCTGCGTGTAGGTCCACTTGATTGTTCCGTAGTTGAAACTGACGGATTCGCTGGGAAAATCGTGACCGCCACCAGGGGAGACATGAGAAATTACCACCTGCTCCATATCTATCTGCATGTACTTCACTCGCTGATCACCGGAGGCGCGAAACAGCTCAAGACTAACGGTCTTAATGTGCTTTCCGTTGGAGCACGCTTCGTAGAGCTTGGGCGACGCTTTGTCGACCAGCTTCGTAATCGAAAAATCCTGGTGTTCGGTACGCGCGGTTGTGCCACCACCCGCAGAGGCGGCCGTCGCCGAGGCATTCTGCGTAATACCGTGATTGAATGACATGACTTCGATCCAATCTTTATGCTGGGAATCCTGAGATTCGCCAGGAATACCATCAATCTTGAGGTAAATGTCCGCCGGCATGCATAGATCCTTTCTGGAACTGTTAATCCCCTAGACAAGCCGCCAAGGCCGCCAAATTTCGGCAGACGATCCAGGCCGGCCAAAACCAAACTTGACCGACAACGAACTACGCTTTGACTGGTGGCAGACGCGCCACAAGCCGCAATGACACCGTCAATTCATCAAGCTGAAAATGTGGCCGCAAATAGGCGACCGCAGTATATGCACCAGGTTTTCCCGCGACCTCGCTCACCTCGATGCGCGCTTCGCGCAGCGGGAACTTCGCTTTCTGGTCCGGATTTGCTGTGTCGTCCAGCAATACGTAATGTGAAATCCAGTCATTCAAATAGCGCTGACAATTCTCCCGCGACATGAATGAGCCGATTTTATCACGCATCATCGCTTTCAAAAAGTGCGCAAAGCGGGAAATAGCGAACATATACTGCAATTGCGACGAAAGCCTGGCATTCGCGTTGGCGGCATCATTTAGATAAACCACCGGCTTTTGGCAGGACTGTGCCCCCAGGAAGGCGGCGCGATCGGTCCCTTTGTACCAACAGAGCGGGATGAATCCCAACTTGGAGAATTCGTTCTCCCGCCTGTCCGGAATTGCCAGTTCGGTTGGCACCTTAACCTGGATATCTCCTTCGTCTGTGGAGAAGGCGTGGGTGGGAAGGCCTTCTACCAAGCCTCCTCCTTCGACCCCGCGAATCGCAGCGCACCATTCGTGTCTTGCGAAGGCATCGGTGAGACGGGCGGCAAATGCGTACGCCGCATTCCCCCATAAATACTTCTTGTGATCGCGACCGTCTACGTCCTCTTCGAAGTCGAACGCCTCGACCGTCTTTGTATCTTTCCCGTACGGAAGCCTCATCAGAATGTGAGGCAACGTCAGACCGACGTAACGGGAGTCCTCGCTTTCCCGGAAAGATTTCCAGCGAATATAGGCGTCGTTGTCGAAGATCTTGGAGAGGTCTCGGGGGCCACCGAGTTCCGTAAAACTTTCCCAATTGAAGAGTTTTGGACTTGCGGCGCTGATAAACGGGGCGTGAGAGGCCGAGGCTACATTCGACATCTTCTCCAGAATTTCGATGTCTTCCGGGTGCCGGCCGAATTCATAATCGCCAACCAACGCCCCAAACGGGTGGCCACCCAATACGCCGTAACCCTCATCATGGACCTTCTTGAATATCGCGCTTTGGTCGAATTCAACCGCCTTCGACAGGTCCTTGAACAGATCCCGCTTGCTGATGTTCATAACCTTGATCTTCAACATCGGAGAAGTCTCGGTCTGATCCACCAAATAGTGCAGCCCGCGCCAACTTGCCTCCAGGCGCTGGAACTGCTCCGCATGCATAATCTCGTTGAGTTGATTGGAAATGGCCTGATCAATCGCAGCGATGCGGGCATTAATCATCGCCTCCGTATCCTTGGATACGGTCATTTCCTTGCTAACGACTTGCTCCACTAAGGCCTCGACGTACTGTTTGGCGCGATCACGTTCTTCGACGGTGGGGGCGAGGCGGCCCTCATCGAGAATCCGATCTAAGAGGCTCCCCTGCGTCGTGGTTTCGGTGGTTTGCGTTGCTGCTTGGGCCTTGGGCTCTGGCATTTCATCTCTCCCTGGGGTCGGTTGGTTCCGACACCCCGACCTCGGAGCGCAATTTCTCAAAGGATTGCGTATTTTGTAGTATTTCCTGCAGCAGGCTGTCTAATTTGTCATTCCCATAGAGGCTGGAGCGGAGGTTGGATAGTTTACTACGAAGCTCCAAGAGCTTTCGGAGCGGCTCGACCTGGACTGCGACTTTCTGTGGCTCAAAATCCTCCAGGCTCTTGAAGCGAAGCTCCACTCCCAGCCGGGTGTCGTCGCCTGACAGGCGGTTGTCCACCTTGAAGGCGAGCCGCGGGGCGGTTCTGGCGAGAACGTCATTGAAGTTGTCGCGATCTATCTCGGTGAATTTCCGGTCTTTGACGGCGGGCAGCGGCTTGTCTGGGTCACCCGCGAGATCGGCCAGCACTCCAACGACGAACGGCAGTTCCTTTTTCTCGATAGCGCCTTCGGTTTCAACGTCGTACGTAATGTGGACGCGGGGAGGACGAACGCGGCCTATTTTCTTGTTAATGCTCTCTTTCGGCATATTTAAGACACCTCTTTACTTGGTACCAGGGCATCCTGTCCCGGCTGTATAAGCTCTGAAAATAGTGGTTTAGACTATATCACACAACTGGGGAGGGCGTCCATGGGGATTGGTACTGCACCCGATGGCTGCTGATCACAACGCACGCTAAGAGAGAGCGCCGAAGTTCACCTCGGGGTGGTCTTTCCTTTCAACTGCGGCGCGAGCGCTGTCAATTTAGTCGTGGGCCTCGAATCTCAGCTTGACTTCAGTTGGGTCGCGGTGAATACTTATTGGCGGTGAATACTTATTGATAGTTCCGCAAAAGCTGATAGTTCCTCAAAAGCGGGTGTTTTATGTCTCATCTGATTTATGATCACGTGAGGAAAGTTCTCTCTTTGCTAGACCGGGATGGCTCCGAAGTGGGGGCGTGGCATGCGAATAATAATGTGGACTTACGAGTCGGTTTATCGAGCTTGCCGAACGGCTTTTACAGCATTACGACTGAGGACAGGACCAAACCTCATCGGCACCCGGGTAGCACACATGCGGGTCTAGTGGACGACTCGACTGAAGGCAAGTTCGGGCCAGCCGGCATAATTCGACTTGACGATTTTAAGGTCAATGGAACTCCGCACAGCGGTGTTGGGATCCACTCCGGCCGCAAGAAAATACTGGACAAAGCTGGAAGAAAGGGTGTCGATCATGCGACTGAGTTATGCATCCGAACAACGGATGTTGCCATGAGTATGATTTCGATGACCATTAGACAGGACCCACTTGAAGCCTTAATTGTTCGGAACAGTGCGGTGAAGGGAACCTTCGTTCGGACCGCAAGGACCTTTCACGGAATTCCGTTTGGAAAACGTCCAGGCAAGACCGCTCTTTGAGCAAGTTTGCTCTTTTCTTTATTGACAGCATTGCATCATTGGACCGCTCGTTGCCAACATTTCAGCCGGCTGAAATAGCCCGACGCAAACACGTTAGGGGCTGCCTGTGTTTCCACCTGCACGTGGATCTCGATCGGCGCGCCAGTTGCGTCCTTCGGCGGCTCGGAAATGCTGTTTCCTTGGCGAATTTTGCTGAAGACGAACACGTTGGCCTCACTCCGGTCCGCATTTTGCAGCATTCTGAAAATCGCCCACGGCCCTCGGTAAACCGCCAGCGGGATCGATGCTCCTGCGGTGACGTCAATCCGCGCGCCGGACTGCCCAAAGGCGCCCGGCCAAACAAACGACTCGCGGACGTTGTCAATCGGCGTCGAATGCCCGTCCACCGTCACCTTCATCGCTTGGATCTTCGACGGCGATGTCACCATGATCGTGTAGGCTAGCTTCGGTTCAGTGCTGCCGCCAGGAAACAGTGCATCGGAAAATTGCGCCAGAGCGTTGAAGGCTTCCAGGAACTGGGGTGCCAGAGTTGGCTGCGTCCCCTGGACCTGCGTCCAAACCGGGCCTGTCTTCGTCAGGAGCTTATCGAAAGGCGAGCTTTTCGTAAACTGTACCAAATCGCCTGCCGATGGCCCGAAGAACCGCTTCAACTCCTCAATGGATACCTCCTCCGTCGCGGCTGGGTTGAATGGGTACTTCTTGATCAGTCGTTCGAACTTGGCGCACAGAGCGCGAGCGGCCGCGTTTGCGGGCTCACCTGGATCGAATTTGACCTTCTTAATCGGCGCCTCGATGAGATTGCTCAAATCAATATCGATTGCTTCCGCTGTGTTGTTGAAACGCGCCTCCAACTGGTGCGCCGCAGCCATGGCCGTATCGGCGGCCTTGCGAACTGCATCGTAACTCGAACCATCCACCACCGCGGATTTGGCCAACGGCTGCACCGCGTTCGCTAACTCTCCTAGCGCGCCGATATAAGCGCGATTGGCATCGTTGAGCCAACTTTGCGGATTGTCAGGACCCACAGTAACGTGAACCGGCTGGAACGCCCTCCCGATGTCTGCCGGTACCGCAAATGCCTGTTTGACAGACTCGCCAACCAAGGGATGAGCAAGCTGTTCCGCTTTGTTAGAGCGCGGAAACAGCGATGAGAATTTGCTCTTCACGCGTTCGGTGACCTGCTTCTCCGCGGCGCTCGCTGCATTCGCCGCCGGTGCGCCGAAATTTGTGTTCTCGGAAATCATGAAAACCAGCGCCAGCAGCGGCGATCGATTGTTCTCGGCCAGTGTGCTAAGTTTGTCCGCCGCATCCGCGCGTGTGAAGTTCACCAAGCCCTCGGACTCCAGAAAATCCTTCCACCTCTTGATGTATTGCCGGACGTAGAGATCCTCAATCTCTCGCTCAGAGGTGCCTGCCTGCAACAGCGATCCGATGGCAGCACCTGCTCCCACCACGCAGGCTTCGCCGGGCGAGCCGAACTTGCCATCGCTGATGCGTTTTTCGACCACCTCCCAGCCGGCCCGCGTGAAGGCTCCTTCAACTTGCCCGGGACCCGTAAGAACGCTTTGGTAATTAGGAGCGTACTTGGACAAGTCCGCTGCTGCCTGGCTGCGATTGACATCTTCGAGCAATCCGCGCAGCAGCTTGTCGGGACCCTTGAGATTGATGAGGTAATTTTGCGCTTGCTTCCGGGCCGTTGGGTTCTCGGGAATCTTATTCCGATATGGATTCGGATCGAGCAGCTCAGAAACATAAAACTGGATCTGATGATTCGCTAGGGCCTGGACCTCGGGTTCAGACGTCGCCCAGCCCGGCCAGCTGTCCGGAAGCACTCTTTCGAGCAGCGGTTTGTCGAGACTACATTCACCGGGCGTGATGGTCCGGTACGTTTTGAGCTGGTCGTATATCGATTGATAGTCGGCGGTGGGCGTCGTGGGCGAGAGCTGAAGGAATCGTGCAGTCATCGCGCCAAGTGCTGGTTCTAGAATCAGCTTTCGAAAGCGCGCGAAGTAAAGGTCGCGCAACTTCGGCAGCACCTGGTTCCCAGCGTACAGTCCCCAACGCCAACCCCATGGCGCGCCCTCGCGGCCATTGCGAAATAACGTGGCTAACTGGGCACGCAGAGAATCCAGCTCCTGCAAAGCGGCTAACCGGTCTCCGGACGGCTGGCTGCGCGATACGCGCGCTAAAGTTGCGTCGACCTGCCGAAGAAGGCTGCGATTGCGCACGAAGGAGGTTGCGAACCCGATAACCAATACCAACCCGAAAATCATCACAGTCGCAAAAACCGTGCTCAGATACCAGTCGAATCGTCCGCCGCCAGTCAACCGGGGGGCGGCATGGTCCTTCAGGATCACGCCTTGGAACAGTTCCGAAAGGAAAGCCCATCGAGTAGCCGCGGGCTCCGAGGAGGCCGCGGGGCGAATTAATTGTGTTCCGCCCGCAGGCGGCGATGGCCTTGCTCGGAAGAATACCGTGGCATCGGCGCCCGACCGCGCCGCAGAAAACTCGTCCGGCTTTTCACTCAATGAAGCCGCGGGGGTGACGCGGCGAGTGCCCGAAAAATAAAAACCACGAAGCTTTGGGCTCGGCTGGAGCGGATTGGGGCGAAACAAGTCCACCAGGAAACGCACCACGTCCGTTCGGATTCGCTTTAACTCCCGGGGAAACTCGTATGCGAACGGCCGCCTTTCTGCAACGTCCTCACGAGCCAACACAATAAGGCGCTTATCAGCCAGAGAGGCGTAAAGGCGGTTGAAGAAACTCGTGAGATGGCGTGTCTCGGACTCGGCATAGACAGCACCGTGCTCGACAGAGCCTGCGACCGGCAGTGTCGCTCCTAAAATTCTCTGATCCTCGGCGTCACTCAGATGCGCAAAGAACTCCCCGAAATAAGGAATTGCGTCCGCCTTTGAGAACACCACATACACCGGAAAACCGGTGTTGAACGCAGCGCCGATCGCCTGTAGCCGGTCCTGAAGCTTGCGTGACAGCGCCGCGAGCTTCTCAGGATCTGGACTGCCTAGGAATGAGGTAGCATCGCAGACAAGCAAAACGCCGCGCAGGTGGTTCGCTTGACGGCGGCCGTGCCAAATTCGGTCGAGAATCGGAGCGTTGCTGCTGTAGCCCAGAGCCCGAACCAGATTCTCCCAGCGAACCGGGTCATTCGAAAAGATCCTTCCCGAGACATCCGCGAAAATAGCGCCCGAGGCCAGCCAGAAATTGCAGAGTTTGGTTGGAACAACCGAAGTCTCGCGATAGGACTCTCCTGCAAGTAGCTTGGCGTCTACGCCGGAATTCGAGATCGTACTGGTTTTGCCGGCGCTCTCCAGGCCCACCACTAAGTACAGCGGTAGCTTCCCAATCGTCCACTTGACGCGCTGGTTCGCATTCGTTGAGGCGGCGGCAAGCCGCTCGTTAGCTTCGCGAATCAGTGCATCAAGTTCTTCGTCCTGAGGGCCTACCGACTGCTGAACTGGAGTGGGCTGAACCTGCACCGGGGCCTCAGCCGCACCGGCGGGAGGCGCGCTTTCGCGGGGGCGCGAAAGAAAATGCGTGACCAGAGCGTACGTCACCCAGACCGCGAGCGCCAGCAGGGTCATGATCGCACACGCTACGAAAACGTTCTTATCAGCCACGGACGCGATCAGGGCCACCACAACCTCGAAAAAGAGGAACAGAAGAATGAGCCCGAAGAGTCTGCGCAGGCTAACCATGTGCGTATCTAGTCGCCGCTAATGCAAGATTTGCTCGATCTTGTCAGCGACGCTTTCGACTTTTGCCGAAAGATACCATTTGTACCCTCCGAAGCACAAGAGCGCCAGGGCGAGGGCGGCTACGGCCGCCAGCTTTAGCTGCCGAGGCAATGGATCAACTGGTGCGGTAACCGGCGGCGCATCCGGTATTTTGCCGTCAGGAGAAAAATCCGGATTGCGGCCGAAAATGCGCTCTATCCGTTCGCGCAGGTTATCCATCAGCAAATGCAGCTCGGCTTTGGAACCGACCGCATAGCGACCTTCATAGCCTAGCAGCAAGCACAAATAGTAGACTTCCAGTACCTCCGCCAAGTGCAAGGAGTCGCCGTGCGCGCGCAGCGAGTCGAGACGTTTAAAAAACAGTTCTCCGGCGTTGCGTTGATCGAAGAGTTCCTCTTGCATGCTCTTCCGCGCCCACTGGGTCCGAGCGGGATCCTGCGAACTCAACACCGCCTCGTCCAAGAACGCGATGACAGCGAAGTTTGCTTCTTGAATGTCCTCTTTCGCGTAGCCGCGGCGGGCGGCGATTTGTGCGATGTCATTGAGGGCGTCCTTCATCTTCGTCCGGAAGGCTTCGGAGTTTTGGAGTTGCTGGCGGCTCGACTGGACACGAACGATCGCCGTCATGAGCCCCTCATACAACAGCGCCAGGCGTTCCGTATTCTTGCTGCTGGCTTCATCCATCTTTAGTGCCGAAATATCCTTTTCTTAAGGGCTATTGAAGTATGGAGAAGTACAGACCCGATCTCAGACCGGCCTTACCCTTCGTAAAATCTTCCTCGTCCGATGTGTAAATAAGGGGATCTTTGCACGCAGGCGAACTGACCTCGATCCGACGGGACTCGACAGCGATGCTGAATTGGATGTTGTCGCCTTGATGCAAGGGGCAAGTAGTGCTGGGATCACCGATAGCCTTTCCCGGGAGACTCGCCTTCTGCGTGAGGCGATCTTTGCCAAACTCGAAGTCGTAATCGATTTTGCGCGTCTCACTGAAGTAGCCGACAACCCAGTGGACATGGATCTGTTTCGTGAACGGGCCAATATGTCTTTTGCCCGGATCCGGAAACACCAGCGTCAGCGGAAATCGTCCCGATTTCAGGAATACGTACTCTGGAGGCGGCATGCCAATGGTCCAGTTCTGCGCCTCCTTCACTCGTGACGGATCCTCGGGAACCCATTTCGGTACGATGATAGGCCTTTTAGAGAGTGCGATGGGCACTGTCACGGGTTGCCCTCCCCAATGCACTGTCACCTTCGCGTCCGGCGAATCATAGTACCCTTCGGCCTCGGCTTTTATCTCGTACGTCCCTTCCGGTACACGAACAGAGTCGTGGCTAGCTGCGGTACCGGTATGGTCGTTCTGCGGCGTGCGGCCGTAACTCACGTGCGCCTCGGCAGGTGTCACTTGGAACACCAGCGTACCCCATTCTTTGAGCTTCGCTTCATCAGGCCCCAACATAATCGGCTGACCAGCGACAAAATTACGGGATATTTCGGATGGTTCACAATACTGCTTCTGGATCCTGATGGTGTGTGTTCCCGGCGTTATTTCGATTGTCGCCGAACCAGAACTGTCAAGCTGGCCCTTTCGCACGCCATCCGTGTAGATCTCAGCCGATGAAGTTCCGCCCGTGATGATTAGCCTAGGCGGAAGTGGCTGAAGCACCGGTGTCGGCTTCTTCGTGAGCGCAATCGAAAGCGGCGTATTCCAGCCCTTGTTCAGATTGCGTGAAGGCTCCTGATGGTCGTTGTAACCATCGGCCGCGGCGAGGATTTTGTAAGACCCGGGTTTGCGATTGCTCAGGACCCATCTTCCCGGCCGGAGCGGGCGCTCCTCGTGGTCGTTCACGAATAGCTTCGCTGTCTCGGGTGTGACATCAACCTGCAAGTAGGCAACATTAACATCTGCGTTCTTTCCTACATACAACGCCGGAGTATCACCCGCATCAATCAGGACCTTCGGAAATTCGCGAGTACCTGTCTTGTCGACGATGGTCAACTCGTTATTAGTGCTGGTAATGCCACTCAACTTAAGGCCGTCTGGAGGAATCGGCTGTGGCTCTTGATTTTTCAGGTTAGCTGTCAGGGTCGTTGAACCCGCGTACACCACGGCCTCATTCTTGAAACTCGATACGACAATCAAATCGAGGCCTTTGACATTGCTTACCTGCGGCGCTTCCGCTGGATGAGCTGTAAAGCCGAGCGATAAGATTTCTCTCCTGCCGTTGCGGAGAGCCAGCGTGTGAGTCGAGTTGGTATCTGGGGTGATCTCGACGTCCGGCACTTGACCGATTTGGAGGTCGCCTCTGCTGCTATCATCGATAAAGATCGAACCGGATTTCTCATCTGTTGCGAGATTTAGCCGCACCGGCCTCGGAGTTAGCACAAAACTCCAGGATTCATCTGGACGCTTGGGGACCCTCGCTGCTGTGATATATCCATCCTTTGAAACTGTGACCTCATACGTCTTTGTAGGATCAAGCTCGTAGGTTCGGCCGGATGTTGGGCTGATCACACCGTCCTTCGCGGCCTCGCTTACTATAATCGCCGCGTCCGCCGGCGTGGTTTGAACATGGACGTCGACCAACTGCATCGGCCCTGGCGGTGTGCGACGCGGCCGAAGGTAGTAAGCGACCGCAGCGGCGAGGACCAATAAGACCGTAACACCGACGATAACTAATCTCGAAACCCCGCGGCCGGCGATGACGGGCTGCCTGAAGAACGCCCAAACCGGGGCCGCTGCCGCCCTCAGCCAAAGTAGCAGTGGCTGAACCCCACCGGCCAATCCTTCTCCAACACCAGCCTTCTTGATTGGCGCCGGGGGCGGAGGCGTTCGGGCCGGCACGGCCACTGCCCCGGAACCCCCCTTAACCGGCAGCGGGACAGTCGCCGTCGGTGGCGCGAAGACCGAAGCATCGCCTCCCAAAATCGCTGCAGTCGCGCCTGCGGCCTGCTGGATCTCAGCGGCCAGCGCTCCCACTTCCGGATCATCTGGATGGTTTCGCTGAATGGTTTGCGACTGTTCAAAAATTGATCCTAGTTGTGCCACCGTTGAAGAGCGCGCAGCCCTCTGCTTGAGATCATGGAGTGCCCCGATGTCATCCGCACGCGTTTTGCTGCGCCGTGTCTCGCGAAGCAGGCTCTCCAGCCTGGTCTTCAACTCCAGCAGACGGGCCTCGTTCGGATATTGAACCAAGCCGCTGTCAATTTTGTTCAGCGCGCCTTTCAAATCCCCAACGGCCTGCAGTTCGCGCGCCTCGGCCAGGCACTGCGGTACGAATTCCTTCCGCTTTAAATCGGCGATTTGGGTGCGCAAACCACGTACGTCGGGATGGGCCGGTTCAATCTCAGCGGCCTGCTGGACGAATGGTTCGGCTGCCCGCCAATCCGTTTCGATGAGGGCACGTGCCTGTTCCAAAAGTGCTTTGACAAGACGCTCGCGGATACCGCGGTTCTTCGGGTCGAGATCCAAAGCACGACGGAAATTTTCGCTGGCCTCCAGGAACTGACCGTGTGCGCAGAGTGCATCGCCGGCACCGCAAAGTTCCCTGGCTTCGGAGCTACGTTCTAAGCCCTGACGCGCCAATCGTTCCAGAGCAACCAATTCTTGATCTTGGTCATATTCCTGGAGGCCGCTGAGCGCTAATTCCCGCGCACGCGCGAATTCTCCCAAATCCAGCAGGCTGTCGACCTGGTTAATCAGACGAGATTTCGAATCTTCCTTGAGCTGTTGATCCTTCCTCTTCTGGAGTTGCTCTATTTCTACTTCGATCCCTGGATAACGCGGATAGATGCTGCGGACGATTTCCCATTGACCGATCGCTTCGGCAAACAGAATCTTCTCTTCGTAATAGCGAGCCTTCGCCACGATCCCGAGCACTAGGTCGCGCCGTTCACGAGTCAGCTTCAGCGATTGCTGGAACTGCTGCTCGGTGGGATATCGTTCGCACGCCTCTTTGTACAGATTGACTTTGCGGTCCAAGTCCGGCTCGGCCTCTGCCCGCCGGCCAATCTCCGCAATATAAGCCGCTAGCTCCTGTCGTTGCTGTTCAACCGTCTCGAGCTTCAGCGCCTGAAAAACGGGATTACTTGGGTACCTGCCGATGAAATCATCACAGATCTCGATCGTTCGGCGAAAGTTCTTCTCGGCTAGATTGCGCCGCGCCTCCTCATATGCGTTGTGGATCGCATCGCACTGAGAACGTACTTCCTTGTAAAAACTCTGGTAGACAGCATCTCTGTCCGGACTGGCGGCCTCAGGTGTACCCCGTCCAATATCAAGTAGCCGTTCCATCTTGCTTAAGGCAGTAGTGATTTCACCGTTGTTGTAAGCTTTGATTGCCGAATCATACAAGGACTCTTTCTCGGATCGAATTCGGCGTGCTTCCGCTTCAAGACGGTCAATTTCACGAAGTAAATCAAGAGCAACCCGGTAGGATGGACGGAGCTTTAAGAGCTCGTCCAATGCAAGCCGAGCGGCAGGGAAATCGTGTTGCTCGATGTGCTGCTTGGCCAGACTCATCCAGCTCTCCACCTGCAGCTCGGTCATTTGCTTGTCTAGAGCCTTCAGCATTGAGCGCGCGTCTGAATTCTCGGGATCGACTTCCAGTACCTCGTGCAATTTTTCTAGGGCCAGCGGTATCTCGTCTTGCTCAACGCGGGTCCGGGCGACCTCAAGGAGCTGCCGTATCTTCCTCTGACGAGCAGTTTGCTCAATTTTCAGGCGTAGAACTCGGATCTCAGGGTCGATGTGACCCTCGGTTTCAAGCTCGGTCAGAATCTCAGAAGCAAAGTCGATATCACCCTGATGGAAGGCATTTTTCGCTCTTTCGATCCGGGACCTGATCTTCGCCAAGTCAAAGCGTGAGATCGGTTGATTCAACACAGCCTTTTGCAACGTGTCGCAGAAGTCTCGAGCACTCGAAAAACGATGCATGGGCTGTTTAGCCATGGCCTTGTGAATGACCATGCTCAGCAACTGCGAGACGGAGGGATTGATGTCGCAAATCGGCGGGGGAATGTGAGTGCGGACAGCGTCCGCTGTTTCAGCCGGCGTCTTTCGGGCGAACGGTTTTCGGCCCGTAAGGGCTTCATAGCAGACTACGCCCAGAGAGAAGATGTCTGAGACCGGGGTGGCCGCCTTCATGTCGATTTGTTCGGGCGCCATGTATTGCCATGTACCTTTTTGACCCGTTTCAGAATGTACACCGGCCAAATGAACAACGCCGAAATCAATGATCTTCGCTGTGTCATCCTCCATCACGAAAATATTGCTCGGCTTAATATCGCGATGAACTAGACTTTGTTCATGTGCGGCTTGCAGACCGCGGCTAACTTGCGTGACGATCGCAACCACGCGGTCAATAGTAAGGCGCGTGCTCGAGGTCTCTATGAGCTTGGCCAAAGTCGCGCCGGGAAGGAGCGGCATCACGAAGAAGGGCTTCTTCTCGCCACCGTCATCTAGCTCACCAACATCGCGGATATCTACGATGTTGGGATGGCTAAGGCCAGCTAGCACGCTCCATTCCTTGCTAAATAGCTCGACGGCAGCGGGATCAGAGACATCCCGCATAGTCTTAAGCGCCACGTAACTTTTCGTCTTAATGTCAACGGCACGATAAACAACACCCATCCCGCCTTCGCCCAGCGAATCCTTGATCTCGTAACGACCGGCGATGAGAGCAGGAAAAGCCATTTCCAGTGTGCCAATAAGAATATCAGTTTTCGGATGCCGCAGGAATGAAGTCTTTACTCGCCGTACTAGACTAGAACTGCTACCGTGTGCTTCCCGACGTGGGCACGTTCACGTACGTGAGTATGCGTCAATGCGGCTCGCCGGCTCACTTCCTTCGAGCAAATCCTCTTGCATTCTGCGTTTAGTCGCATATAATTCTAAAACACGCGGTCAATGACACCGTTCGGAGCACTACAATCGTGTACTTCAATGGACTTTCGCGACCTGCCTGCCTAATATCGTTGCTTTTGCTTATGGGTTGCCATTACAAACCCGAGGCATCGCGCGGAATGCCACCCTCATTACCTTTACCTGTTCCACTTCACAACGAAGCCACGCAAGTCAATGGAAAAGAAGTTCCCCTGGCACCAATAGTACTTTTCTTTAGTGTCGAACCACTCACTATCGAGCATGGTCAAAAAGCGGCGGTCAAATGGATGGTGAGAAATGCGACGTCCGTGAGTATTACGCCTGACTTGGGAACTGTTGAAATCGCCGGGGAGCGTAGTATTTTTCCAGAGGGACATACGCAGATCATCCTTACCGCAACGGGTCCCGGCGGCTCGGCCATTGCGCTTGCGGAACTAAACACGGTTCCGAGTGAAGGAGTGGCTCCCGGAAACTCGGCTGTTATGTATCAAAGCCCAGATTTTGGGAGCGATATCCCCGATTTGTACTTTGATTTGGAGAGCGCTCAACTCCGGGGCGAAGCGCTGAACAGTCTACGCGAGAGCGCTGCCGTACTAAAGTCACTACTCGATCAGATGCCTGCCTTACGTGTGGCTATTGCCGGCCACTCCGATGAACTCGGGTCGGCGGCCTACGATCTGGCACTTTCGGGTGTCCGCGCTGGGCAAGTTGAAAATTTTCTTGTCGAAGCCGGTTTACCCCCCGAACGCTTGCGAACAATTGCTCTGGGTAGTGAAGCGCCCATCTGTTCTGAACAGACTGAGGACTGCTGGAAACGCAACCGCCGGGTTCATATTGCTCCTACACGATAGAGAACTTGATCATCAATGACGGAATATCCAAGCTCCGAGCGTACCAAAAGACTAGCAGTGTTTCTCTGTGTCGTCTCACCGGTTCTGCTGGCGCAACAAGACCATATCCCAAACGAAATGGATAGGGACAGCCGGGTGGTCCTAAACGGCAATGTTCATCCGCAAGCGCGCGATCAATATGATCGGGGACCAGTAGACCCTTCTCTCCGGCTGCCCTACATGACGCTGGTGTTAAAGAACTCGCCAACGCAGCAGGTCGCCTTAAATGAATTGCTTAGGAAACAGCAGGACCCATCATCCCCGTTGTTTCATCAGTGGCTCACTCCGGAACAGTACGCAGATCGATTCGGCCTGAGTTCAAATGCGGTCGCTAACATTGTGTCCTGGTTGCAAGCGGCCGGCTTAACTGTCCTTAGAGTGGCAAGGGGGCGCGACTTTATAGTGTTCAGCGGTACGGCAACGGTGGTTGAGAACGCGTTCCAAACCTCAATTCACTATTATCAGGTCGGCGGAAAAACACACTATGCCAATGCTACCGCCCCTGCCATTCCGGCCACATTCGCAGGAATTGTCACGGCAATCTTTGGATTGGATGACTTCAATCCTGAGCGCCCCAGAAATAGAGGCGGTTCCTTGAAAAGGCGTGCTGTAAGCGATAGCACTCGTCCGGACTTGTTTGTTCCACCTGGTTTCAACCTCCTTGCTCCGGGTGACCTCGCTACGCTTTATGACATTGCGCCCCTCTACGAAAGTGGCTTTGATGGCACCGGGCAAACGGTGGTTGTTATTGGCCGAACCAATGTCGACTTTTCAGATATCCGTACCTTCCGCCAAGTTTTTGGGCTCGCTCCAAACGATCCACAGGTAATCCTTGTGCCCGGGAGTAGCGATCCCGGAATTGTCGCGGATCAGGTCCTTGAGGCTGATTTGGACTTAGAGATCACAGGCGCCGTAGCAAGAAACGCGACGATCATATTCGTATATTCCGCAAATGTTATTGATTCCGTAATATATGCGATCGATAGCAATCTTGCCCCAGTGATCAGCTATAGCTTTGGTAGCTGTGAGCAAAACATCACGCCTCTTGTTGCCCAAGCCATAGAATCTCTTGCACGGCAGGCTAATTCAGAAGGAATCACGTGGATTGCCTCATCTGGCGACTCAGGCGCCGCCGCTTGTGAAGACCAGAACGGCGCTGAGACGAGCGCTACCACTGGGATGTGGGTTGCTCTTCCAGCAAGCCTTCCGGAAGTTACGAGCGTTGGCGGAACAGAATTTGACGAGGGAACGGGTACCTATTGGATCATGACCGATGATTCAAACGGCGGCTCAGCGCTCGGATACATTCCAGAGGCCGCGTGGAATGACTCACCATTGTTAAAACAAGGGCTTGCTGCCAGCGGTGGTGGCGCAAGCACGATTTTTGCCAAACCGCATTGGCAAGTTGGTCCTGGCGTGCCAAATGATGGTCAGCGCGACGTGCCCGACATCGCCTTGTCCGCATCGGGTCTTCACGATCCATATGTTATATGGAGTACTGCTCAACCAATTCTGGTAGGCGGGACTTCGGCAGCCGCCCCAGTTTTCGCTGGAATTGTCGTCTTACTGAACCATTGTTTGACCGCCACCGGAGCGCAGCCTCAAGCTGGGCTAGGAAACATAAACCCGAACCTTTACAAATTGGCGCAGGTCGCTCCGATCGCCTTTCACGACATCACTAGAGGCAACAATATTGTTTCATGTACAATAGGGTCCCCGAATTGCTCCACGGGTTCATTTGGCTATAACGCTGGACGGGGATATGACCAAGTCACCGGATTGGGTTCGGTAGATGCCTACAATCTGGTCACGAACTGGACGCTAGGCGGGCAACTGCCGAGCTTGATGGTCACATCGGTTATATCAGATACCGCGGCTACAGCAGGAGGGCCGATCGGTGTAAGTATCTTGGTCCTCAATCAAGGGCCGGCAGATGCTGGTCCGTTCCACATCGGTGCTGATCTCTCCACGTCGGCTAATCTGTCATCCGGTGAATTACCTTTTGCGTTTTGTGACATACAAGCCCTTTCTGCTGGGGCATCTGCTCGCTGCTCAGGAACCGTAAACGTGCCCAGTAGCATACAGCCAGGTGTGTACTACTTTATCGGCGTGGCAGACGTTTTTCATGAGCTTGTCCAGTCTGACAGATCACAGAATGTTCGCGTATCTGACTCGGGGCCAGTCACGATTACGAATTAGTTTTGTTTGCGAATTCCACAGGCGATTTTGCTCCGAAGAACTAATATGACATTCCCGACGGGGATCAATCTAGATTCTCTTCAACGCTATCCATCTCTAGTAACTCCTTCCATTTCGCACATGTAATCACGAGCGTTCTGAACTGACTCTCATGATCAGCGCAAGCTTTGTTGTCCACTGTCCGCCGGTCGAGCTGGTGAAACTCCAGTTGCATCAGATAGGCTGAATGTAAGGCGAGCGCCGTCAGCGGATCAATATCTCCGGATTACTTCGCGTGCCTGTTTCCAGCGCCGCGCGCGCTCTCGAATGCGCTCCAGCGCGCGCCGGCAGGCTTGTGAGCAGAACCGTTGCAATGGCTTCGCCGTGCACGCACACATCGCTGGTAGCAACCGGGCCGGTCGCAGCAATGATCGATGAAAATGTTCCGGAGTGATTACCCTCGCAGGGTCGTTAACTGCCCGTGGTTCTGGTGGTATCCGGCTTTGGACGCGCTCCCGGTAGCGTCGGCTTTGGTTGTTCCGTTTCTGTTGGCCTGCCGCCCTCTGCCGGTATCGCTGCTGCGCCTTCCAGCGCGACCACTTCCGCGCCGCCTCCCGGCAGCTCTGGCTGCAATAGCGCTGGCGCGCTTGCCGGGGATGAAAACGCTGCTCGCACCCTTTCAGCAGACACCGTCGCATCCGCGGCCGGCGGCCATTCGCTTTGGGTCTATTACCGGGCGTCAGGGGGGATCTGGAGCGGTTGACGACCTACCAGATGTCAGCAATGGGCAAAATAACCGGCCAATGTCGTGAGTGAGGGGCCGCCGCGAGCAACGGAAAGCAGTATTCTTACACGTGCAAGTGGCGATCATGCGAGACGATATCTTATCGCAGGAAGTATATAATGCACTTCAAGAGTGGAATACAGACATTTGATCAGCGCTGACCTTCTGCTTTTCGTGAGGTGAATAATGGATCGAGCTCGCAGTACCTCCGGTCATTATCCAGTGATCGAACTCGTTCACAGTCAGCACAAACTCGCGGAGAAGGTTGACCACCGGTGGGGGCAAGCCGATCTTGGACGGATTGGGCTTCAGGCTGTCATGGGGGGGAGAGCCTTTCGTAATTACCAGGCGCTGTCCAACAGGGTCGGATTGAACGTCGCCGGGAACTTTCGCGGAATGGTAGTCAGCGCCAGGTGGAAAGTTCTTTTTCGACATACCAGTCACGTTGGCGAGTACATGGAGAACGTCGGATATTTGGCCGCGCTGGCCTCGGGGATCGCGGAGTCTGCACCGAAAATTGAAACAATCCTAGCTTCTTCTGATTCTTCAACCTTGAAGGGAATGCAGATAGCCGCCACCGCCAGCACCATCGCACAAAGGGCCTTGTTGGGCGTGGTTCCTGCGGGTGCGCACATCATATACCGTTCACTCGAGGGATGGTGCAGGGTCGTGGGCTTAGCTGGCGGTAAGGCTGAGTTTGCTGCCTCACAATGCGTCAACACATTGAAGTATGCGGACACATTGGTACAAACCACGTTCAAAACTGTAACAGACACCAGTAATCAATCGAAGGCCGTCTGGTCGGTGATCGACGTTGTGACGTCGGCTTTTCCAGGGCGGTTGGCGCCTTAACCGCGTGGTATTCCACTTGGACGAGATGTCACAATCTCGTCGAACTGGTATTCGCCGGGGTTCGTTTACGGTGTTTACCTTTACCCACCGACAGTCGCCCACCGTTCAACAATTTCCAAATGGTGGCGGCCTTCATCTCGATGCCCGGCCCTTCATCAGGTCCAATGTATATCCGTTATTAGGATACAAGTCAAGCGAAAAACGGCTCGTAGGAACCGGGCCAAGCCCAAGACTGAATGCATTCTTGTAGAGAAAGAGTATTGTGCTACCAGGAAGCAAGCTCGACCCGATTGCCGTAGATTCAATGGTTGACTATATCCGAAACACGGATATACATCTACCGCCGACTATCCTTCGATTTACATGGATCGAAGCGGACCGCGCCTTCGTGCTGACAGGAAGAGCCGCCAAGCCTTACTTACTCTGCTTCGCCGCATTCGCGCTGAAGCCGGACTTCGGCAAGTGGATATGGCTGAAAAGCTTAAAATGCCGCAGTCGTATGTGAGCAAGTACGAATCTGGCGAGCGAAGGCTTGATCCACTGGGACAACCTCCTCGCCCCGAAGCGCCCGGATCGCGGGATAATTCTCGCGCTCAATAGGGCGTCCGTCCGGATAGTATGCACGCCATTTCCGGCTCTCCGTGTCGTCGATCGAGGGAATATCGCCGTCCAGAAACTTCCGGAAGATGGGATTGGCAATCAAGACACGCCCCTGTGCATTTACGACACCGACGCCGACCGGAAGAAACTTCAGCGTTAGTGAAAGCCGCTCCTCACTGAGGGCAAGCCGCCGCTCAGCCTCTTTTCGCTCCGAGATATCGATAATGGAGGCAAGAACAAGGGTGCCCTGGCTGGTACTGATGGGATTGAGGCCGATTTCGATAGGAACTTCGCGGCCGTCCTTACGCAGGCCGAAGAGGTCGCGGCCCGCGCCCATCGGACGCGCCACCGGCTCGCGGAGGAAGCCCGCGCGCAGTGCGCCATGGCCTGCGCGGTAGCGCTCCGGCACGAGCGTCTCGACGGACTGGCCGAGCAACTCGTCGCGCGAATAACCGAAAAGCTTCTCGGTTTGGGAATTCACGAGTTCAATGCGCCCGTCGCGACTGACCATAATCATCGCGTTTGGGGCGGCCTCGACCGCCAGCCGCATGCGCTCTTCTGCCTTCAGTCTTTCCGTAATATCGCGGAACACCAGCACAACCCCGGCAATGTACGCCGGTTCGTCCAGCCTGTCAATTTTCCCCGCAGGGATAAATCGGGCTGGGGGGTGGATGGGATACAGCGCATCGAGCGGTTCACCATCCAACCGACAGGCGGTTTAGGATCTGGATTCGGCCATCAATCCCCATTTCGGAGTCGGCGTGGTCTTCATACGGCGTTCAGCTAAGTTCCTGTGCGAATCCGATGAGAAGCCTTTCAGGCCCGCGGATGTAGCAGAGCCGATACGGACTACTTCACCTACGAGTTCCGCGCCATGCTTGCGGAGCCTTTCAAGCGTCTCATCGATGTCATCCACGGTGAACATGACGCGGAGGTAGCCCAGAGCGTTCACCGGGGCATTGCGGTGATCCGCGACCGCAGGCGGCGTGAGGAACCCGGAGAGTTCGAGCCGGCCGTGGCCATCGGGCGTGCGCATCATGGCAATCTCCACGCGCTGATCGCCCAGGCCAGTGACACGTCCGGCCCATTCTCCCTCGATCATGGCCCGGCCTTCGAGATCGAGGCCGAGCTCGCGAAAGAAATCAATCGCCGCGCCGAGGTCATCGACGACGATTCCTATGTTGTCCATCCGTTTAAGCGCCATGTGTCCAATCTACAAGGTGTCACCCAGCCTAGCGGAGACACTTCGGCGCTGCAAGATCGGTATGATCGAGCAAGCGAGTTCAATATTGCGGCCATTGCTGCCTGAACACCCGTATATTTTTGTACCGATTTTTGTCACGGCCAACTTATGCCCAGTGCTTGCCCGTCGGGTGACAAAGTCACTGAGGTTCAGCGCCTTCCCAAGTTAACGTAGAGCCAGTCGAGTCGAACCGCCATGAAGCCAGAAATGATCACTACGGAGTCCTGGTTGCCGGACGTAATTACGAATTACCCCGCCGCGCGCGCGGTTTTCGATCGTTACGGTCTCCAAGGCTGCGGTGGGCTCGCAGGACCTCGCGAGACGATCGGCTGGTTCTCGCGATTGCACGGCGTCCCGCTGGAACAGCTCCTTGCGGAATTGCAGGCAGCCGCAAGCGATCCGCAACCCGCTCTTTTAAGAACCACGCCGTCGATTGCCGATACTATTTATCGCTCCTTTTTCCTGGCCGGCATTGCGGTCGTGTTTACGCTCGGATGCGCCTGGGGCGCGGTCAATCTGTTCACCATCGGCAGCCGTCATTCCTTCGGCGGCGTGAATTACTCCTGGATTCTGGCGCATGCCGACGCGATGGTGTTCGGCTTCGTGGGTTTCTTCGTCATGGGGTTCGCGTACCAGGCCTTCCCGCGATTCAAGCGCTCGACGCTATGGCGGCCCAAACTTGCTTACTCGGCGCTGCCGCTCATGGCTTCGGGGATCTGCCTCCAGACGGTCGGGCATCTGCGGGCGCCGGAGCCCTGGTTCTGGGAATTCGGGCTTGCGGGAGGGCTGTTTGTAATTGCCGCAGCTTCGGTATTCGCGCTCGTGATCGCCCAAATGCTTCGTGCCGCGAAACAGCCGGAACCCTATGACCGCTTCATCTTCGCGTCCCTCGCATGGTTCCTGATTGCGGCCGCGGCGAACCCCATCGTGTTCTGGCTCTTTGAAAGCGCACCTACACAGGCGGAGTTCTTATTCCGCGTTTCGTCGTTCGATATTCCGTATCGCGACGCCGAATTGCTCGGCATTGCCGTCGTGATGATTCTGGGCGTGTCGCTAAAGTTCCTGCCGCACGCCTACGGTTTCCGCGAGCCAAGTCGCCGATGGCGAGGATTTGTCTTTTGGGGCGTGAATGGAGCGATCGCGGCGGCGGTGGCGACGTTCATCGGTGCCATCGCATTCCATGAGATCTGGTTGGTGATCCCGAACGAGGTGAGCACGTTGTTGCTTCTCGTCGTTGCAGCGGGCAGCATCCGGCAGTACCGTTTGTTCGGGCCCGTGCATGCGAGCGAACGGGATCGCGGGCTCAAATTCATCCGCGCGGCGTACGCTTGGTTCGCAATTGCGATGGGGATGCTGGCCTTCGCCCCGATCTACGATATCGCTGTTTATCAGCCTCTCACGGGCGCGGAGAGTCCGTTTTCGCACGCATATCTGGGAGCGTACCGTCATGCCCTGACCGTCGGTTTCATTTTGATGATGATCGTGGGCGTTTCGAGTAAGGTCGTCCCGACGCTCTCCGGCGTGGATCTGCGGCGCGCCAATTCGCTGTGGCCAACCATGATTCTGCTCAACGCCGGCAATCTGCTGCGTATCACGACGCAGATCGCGACGGACTATTCGTCGCGATCCTATTCTGTCATGGGCGTGTCTGGATTCATCGAACTGGCCGGGCTGGCCTTGTGGGGTTGGGAGATGACGCGCAACATTCGCTTTGGGCAGCGCCTGGTGACAAATCCCGAGCGTGTGGTTCCGCTGCCGGTCGCCGCCGATTGGCTTCCGGACGCTCAAACCAAAGTCGGCGAGTTGCTGGGCCGTTATCCCGAGCTCCTGCCCGTTTTCCTGCACCACGGATTCACACCCCTGGCCAACCCGGCCTTGCGGCGGACTGTCGCCCGCGTAGTGACCATTGAGCAGGTATGCCGCCGCGAATCGGTTGACCTCGACGCGTTCCTTCAGGAGTTGCGGTCATCGATTGCCGCGGCAAAGCGGCCTGCGGTCCTGCGGTCATAGGCAATGCCGCGGCGTGCGGCCATGCGCCCGCCCATAGTCTCCTTGTCCTGAGCGGACAACTCCGCTTGCGCCAGCGGAAAAATCGAGTCTTCTTCCACCGCGATGTGCGCGGCGTACAGCTCGGAAAGCGACTTCAGAAGTTCTTTGAGCCGGGCTGTCTCTGGCACGGGAAGATGCTCCTCGCGTATCCAGCGGTCGAAGAGCTCTTCGACCTCGCGATGGCATGCGGACGCGTGAGCATGGTCGCTCTCGAGCCATTCCATTGCTTGCGCTATTTCGGGGCGCTCTCCGAGACGCAGCATGGGGAAGAGGTCTTCTTCCTCGTCTGCGGTGTGTTTTGGCGCGGCACTGCGAAAATATTGGAGCGCCTTCTGAAGCGCTTTCCGGGATTGCGCATCCAGGGCGCCGTCCTGGTGGGCCACTGCGTCGAGTGTCTTTAGAAACCGCTCGATCCGGCGATGGCAATCCGAAAGCAATCCGATGGGGTTGGCGAAACCGTGTTGGGGAGCATCGCCGATGACAACAGGCATGGCTTAAACCTCTACTCACTCTCTTTAAGTGTAGGGAAGGCATGCCAGGCGAGCCAGTGACTTCTGTCACATTGCCGTGCCGAGCCGTTTGCGTGGGCCCACATCATTCCATAATCCCTTACGGCAGTGGTCTAAACTACTGGAGGCACCTTTCCCGATTTGCTAAGGTCTGCGGGAAAATTGTTGAAAGCGCGAATTCGCTCCTCCATGGCGCCTGTGTCCATCGTCGAAGTCCTTCGAAAAACGGCCCTTTTTTCGGCTCTGTCGGAGCCGGAACTGGCGGCGCTCGCCCAACGCGCGCGGGTGCGCGCCTGCCAGGCGGGCGAAATTCTCTTCTCCGAAGGCGATCCCTGCTCCGGGCTGTACATCGTCGCCAAGGGCCGTGTGCGCATCTTCAAGATTTCGCCAGCGGGGCGGGAGCAAGTGCTCGCAGCGGAAGGCCCCGGCGGCTCGATTGCCGAATTGCCGGTGTTCGACGGGGGGCCGTATCCGGCCTCCGTCGCGGCGCAGGAACCATCCGAGTTGCTGTTCATCTCCCGGCGGGATTTTCAGGCATTCTGTTTGGAGCATCCGGAAGTCGCGCTCAAGGTGCTGCAGGTTGTCGGAGCGCGTCTGCGGCGGCTGGTGGGCATCATAGAAGAGCTGTCTTTCAGCACCGTGCGCCATCGGCTGATTTCCTGGATTCTGCGCCGCTCGGAAGCCGAGGGCGCCGCGTTTCCCCTGGGCGCCAGCCACCAGGAGTTGGCCGCACAGATCGGCACGGTGCGGGAGCTGGTTTCACGGAATCTCACCCGGCTGCAAGCCCAGGGTTTCATTGCGATTGATGCTCCTGAGGTGCGGGTGCTGGATCACGCCGGCCTCGAAGCGGAACTGGCTTCCGTCGTCTGACGTCGAAGTGACTTTAGTCACTGCCTCTGATGCGCAGGTTCACTAACCTGGAACTTAAGGGGAAGAGTCATGAAAGCAAGCATGGACCACACCGTTCGTGAAATCGCTATCAAGCACCCTGCCAGCGTGCGGGTGTTCGAATCGCTCGGCATCGACTACTGCTGCGGCGGCCAGCGTTCCCTGCGGGAGGCATGCGGGCGCGCCAGCGTTTCCCCGGATGAAGTGTTGGACCGGATTTCAGCCGCGGAAGGCGAGAATTCTACGGCGGCGGTCGACTGGGCTCATGCAAACGTGGCGGAATTGACGCGGCACATCATCGATGACCATCACAGTTATATCCGGCGTGAATCTCCGCGCCTGATTTCGATGTGCGCAAAAGTGGTTGCGCGGCAAGGCGCGTCGCACCCGGAAGTGAAGTCGATTCAGGAATTGTGCCAGGCGCTTACGGATGAGCTCTCTCTGCACATGATGAAAGAGGAGAATTTGCTGTTCCCCTATCTGGCGCGGATGGAAGCCGCGTTGCGCGAAGGGCGCCCTGTGCCGCCTGCCATGTTCGGTTCGGTTGAGATGCCCATCAGCCGGATGCTGGCGGATCATGACGACGCCGGGGCGCTCACGGAGCGTATTCGCTCGCTATCCGGCGGCTTTGCCGCGCCAGCCGACGCCTGTCCGACCTACCGCGCGTTTTATCAGGGGCTGGAGGATTTCGAGCGGGATCTGCACCAGCACGTCCATCTTGAAAACAACATCCTGTTCCCGCGCGCCTTGGAGATGGAGCGGAAAGAAGGCGCTTATGCCTGCGCCTAGCGTGAAGCAGAGTCCGCCGTTTCCCTCCCTGCGGGACCAGAGCGTCGAGCGGGAGCGGCAACTCCAGCGCGCGCTGATTGCGTACATCGTCACCGGCCTCTTCTTCATGCTTCTGCCCGGCACTTTTCTGGGCGTGTGGAATCTGATTTCGATCAGCAGCCGGCACGCGCTCGAAAGCTTGTCTCCGGCTTGGCTTCAGGCCCATGGCCATGCGCAGATTTTTGGGTGGATAGGCACATTTATTCTTGGAATCGGCTTCTATTCGCTGTCAAAAATGGGAAAGCTGCCGCCGTTTGCCGTGTGGCGCGCCTGGTTGGCCCTCGCATTATGGGCTGCCGGTACGGCGCTGCGATGGATCGCCGGTGTTTCCGGATGGCAGTGGCGCGTTCTGCTGCCGGTTTCGACGCTGCTGGAGTTGTCGGCATTTCTGGTCTTCTTCCGCACCGTGTCAGGGCACCGCGCGGCCGCAGGGTCCTCGCGGAAGCCAGAGACGTGGATGCTCATGGTCATTGCGTCAACCCTGGGCTTTTTGGCATCGCTCGTCCTGAACGCCGTCGAGGCCTTCCGTGTGTCGTGGCAGGGCAGCGGGCCTGCGCTGCCGCATGTTTTCGATCAAACGCTGGTGGCGCTCGAAACGTGGTGCTTTCTGGTGGTGGCGATTTGGGGATTCAATGCCCGCTGGCTGCCAGTTTTTCTCGGTCTGCGCGAGCCTGACGGCAAACTGCTTCTCGCGGCGTTGGGCCTGGTCTGGGCCGCCGTGCTTGCAGGGTTTGCGGGCGCATCGATGCTTTCGGCGCTGCTGCTTCCCGTTGCCGCTGTCACAGCACTGTTTGCGGTTCGCGTGTGGCACAAGCCAGTCCGGGCAGCGAAGACTGCGGGCGTGCACTCATGCTTCCCCTGGTTCATACGGATCGCTTACGCGTGGCTCCTTGTCGCTGCCGCGCTGTGGGTAGCGGCGGCGTGGGCGGATCATGGCGGCGGGATCTGGGGTGCGGCCCGGCACGCCCTGACGGTCGGATTTATCTCCACCATGGTGTTCTCTATCGGCCAGCGCATCCTTCCGGCCTTTGGAGGCGCGCGGGTTCTCTATAGTCCGCGGTTGATGCTTGCGTCGCTCGCAGCGCTGACGCTGGGATGCACTCTGCGGGTGAGCGCGGAGATCCCCGCTTACGAATGGAACTCCCAAATTGCCTGGCATGTGCTGCCATGCTCCGCGATCGTCGAACTGCTCGCGGTCACGCTGTTCGCGGTGAATCTGTTGGTCACTCTCGCGCGACCGCCCGCGCATCTTCAAGGCCATGATTCGTATCAAGCGCGTGTTTGAAGCTGAAGCGCCACGAAGACTGTCACGTTACTCTACGCTGCGAGCGATTCAGACCACAACAACGCCATCGTTCTGCGAGACTACTTATTGACGCGGCTGCGCCGGTTTGACGGAAAGAAGGTGGTCAGCCGTCTGGTACACCGAATATGATTGCATTCGATGCAGCGCACAGAGCTGTCCACTATCCGCCAGATCGCCGGTTTCGTATTTGGGTTCGGCCATCAGTCCTGATCGGAGCCGCTTGTGCGATCTTGGCGTTGATTGCGGCGGCTTGGATCGAGGTCGCGGTAACGGGAATGCCTCCTGTCCCCGCTGTTCCCCAGATATACCCCAACAACTTCGCAGGGCCGCACGGCTTTCCCGTTTGGGTACGCTACTGCCACTTCTTCAATTTTCTATTTGTGATGATCCTGATTCGCAGCGGGCTTTCGATCCTGATGGATCACCCTCGTCTCTATTTCAATGACGGCTGCACGCCCGGGAGCGAATGGATCCGCTTTACGCCCCTGAAAGTTCCACGCGACCGTCTCTGGACCGCGAAGGACGATGCGCGTTACATCTCGCCGCTCGTCGGCACGCCAGGCTACCGGCACACGATTGGTCTTGCCCGGGTGTGGCATTTCATCGACGTGCACGGGTTTATCGCAACGGGCATCGTCTTTGTCGTGATGCTCTTCACCACGGAACAGTGGAAACGCATCGTGCCGACGTCGCCGCTGGTTCTTGTGCAGGCGTGGAACACCTTCGTGCACTATGCGACGTTTCATCTGCCGCCGGAGCCAAATGGATTTTACGGCTACAACGCATTGCAACAGATCGCCTATTTCACAGTCGTGTTTGTATTCGGGGTGATCGCGATAGCGACCGGCATAGCGATGTCTCCGGCGGTGGTCAACCGGTTCCCGTGGTACGCCCGTATGTTCGGGGGACGGCAATCGGCCCGTTCTATCCATTTCTTGACAATGTTCGGTTTCCTTGCATTTTTGATCGTGCACGTGACTCTGATCGTGATGACGGGATTTGCGCGCAATATGAACCACATTGTGATGGGCACCGACGATCAGAACCCTGCCGGAATGTACTTGGGATTCATTGGAATCGGTGTCGTCGTACTCTCATGGATCGTGGCGCACTACATTTCCTGGAACCATCCGCGGGGAGTGCAACATGCCCTGAAGTCGGTGACGTATCCAATGCAGCTTCTTACGCTGAACCGGCTCTTGCCACAGCAGAGGTATGCGGAGGAGGAAATCTCTCCGTATTTCTGGCCGAACGGAAAGATGCCGCTCCGGGATGATTGGAAGCGCATGGCGGAGAGTGGATTTGACAGTTTCCGGTTAAAAGTGGGAGGGCTAGTCAATAACCCGGTTGAGCTTTCTATCGCCGATTTGGAGCGCCTGGGTGAGATTGAACACATCACGATGCATCATTGCATCCAAGGGTGGAGTGGCATCGCCAAGTGGGGCGGGATTCCCATGCAGAAGCTGATTGATCTCGTCCAGCCGAAGGGGGAAGCGAAAGTCGTCGCTTTTTTCTCCTTCGGCGAAGCTCTTTATGGCGGACCCTATTACGACACCCAGAGCCTGGAGAACGTGCAAAAGCCCCAATGTCTGCTGGCCTCAAGAATGAACGGGCAACCGCTTTCGGAGGTGTACGGGGCACCTCTGCGGCTGCGAGTGGAAAACCAGCTTGGCTACAAGATGGTCAAGTGGATCGAGCGGATAGAATTCATCGCATCGGAAAAATCGCTTGGCAAAGGAGAAGGCGGCAAAAACGAAGACGATGAGTATTTCGACCTGCTGCCGAACATTTGATGCCGGATCGAGATGCTTTCCCGCAGGAACATGGCACTTCCGACCACATTTCTTCTTTCTTCCGAAAGTTGCGGCTCGATTGGCTACTGCTTCACTTTCCGCCGCGGCTTGTGCGCGCCGTCTACGTCTTTGTGAATGGCTTCTTGACGATCGGATTGCTCGCGCTGCTGGCGCTCGTGAGCCGGAACCCCTTTGTCTTTCCGTCGCTGGGGCCGACGGCATATCTCCTGTTCTTTACGCCTCTGGGAAGAACCTCAAGCCCGCGCAATACCGTCATCGGCCATGCGATCGGCCTCCTCTGCGGGTATGGGGCTTTCGTTGCCACCGGCGCCGGAGCCATTCCGTTCGGAGAGCATCCGGGAATTTTCTGGCCCAGGGTCCTCGCCGCGGCGCTTTCGCTCTCGGCAACAGGCGCCTTCATGGTTCTTCTCGATGCCAGTCATCCGCCGGCGGGAGCAACAACGCTCATCGTTTCCCTCGGGATTATTTCGAAGCCGCGCGAGCTGGCCGTCATCGAGGCGGCGGTATTCCTCCTGGTTGCTCAGGCACTGGTGATCAACCGGCTCGCGGGACTGCCATATCCGATGTGGAGCGCTCCTGCTCAGTTCGACACTGAATGATCCCGCTGCTGGTATCGGTGCTCTGGTCAGGATCGGATCATTGTTAACAGCATCTTGAACCTGGTGATCGCCTTGACCGCATGCGGCTGGTTCGCCGGCAGGAGCACTGCCTCGGTGGCGTGAATACGCAGCATCTTGCCGGAAATCGTGATGTCCGCTTCGCCCTCGAGGACGTGTACCAATGCGTCAAATGCCGCAGAATGTTCGCTGAGCCCTTCGCCCTCGTCGAAGGCGAACAGTGTCACCGTACCGGTCGTTCGTTTGAGCAGTGTTCGGCTAATAACGGACCCGTCCTGATAATTTACAAGGCTCGCGATGCCGACGACTTCTGCGGCAGGCATTTCCGCCTTGCTCTGTCCCTTTTGCAAGTCCATGCTCGGAATCTTTCCGCTCAATTACGATGTGCCGTGCAGTCTCAATTCGCCGCCCGCCGCGTGCGCTTCCTTTTCAAGGCACGCCCAGAGTTCCCGAAAATCCTGAGCCAATTGGCGGTCGATCAGCGGAGCGTAATACAGGGGAGGGCATTCCCTTTCATCATGGACCGGGCATCCATCGTGCATCATCTTCTGGGAGAGCGCCACCTGTTTAAGAGTCACCTCGTAGCGCCCGCCGCAGACGACACATGGAATCACGATCGCGATCGAGGATATCCATACCCCTGCTCCCATTATTCCTCTCGCCTTCGAGCCTCGCAACATCTCGACGTAATCCCTGCCTGAGCTTCAATCACCAGGCCGCTGGAAAATCAGCTGCGTCTGGCAGACTCACCCTGTGTGACCTCGGCGCGGCAGGTTCCCCCCTCAAGTTCTTGTTCCTGGTTTTCGAGATGTTCCCGTCGGGTTCTTCCGGGCCGATGATTTCAGGAGCCGAAGTGCTGCGCCTTTGTGAATGGCGACGTGATCGGTTTTATCGCTCTTGATGAAATACTGGGGCTCTGCCCGGGTGGCGCGATGAGTATAGCCCTTGAAGGTCGCGTCGGAGACGACTTTCTTCATGACCGTGCCGCGAACCCGGCCTGCCTCCGAGTTCCATGAAACGCGATCGCCGCGTTTGAATGTCTTCGACATCGCTGCCGCCCGCTACCGGACGGGAGATACGTGCCAGGCAATGGTCAGGAGAAAAGCGCTGTCAACGATGCCTTCAACGTCATGAGGAATACCGCGTTCCAGCGTCAGCATTTGACCAGCCGCGAGCTCGGAAGATCCTTCACCTGTATTGAACCGGATTCGTCCGTCCAGGGTCTGGACCGAGATTCGCCCTTCGGCCTTATGCTTTTCCAGGCGGCCGCCCGCCTTGATCACGATGAGGACCACGCGGAGATCGGGATATTTTGCCAGCGTCTTTGCTGTATGTCCGGACTGCCAGCGCCCTTCGGATCGTAGCTGCGCGATCTCTCGATTGAGGTCCAGCGTCAATAGCGGCGCGGCGAGAGTCCCGACTTCGTGTTCTCGTCCTGTTTGTGGATTTTCCGTCGCCGCCATGATTTCACCTCGCGTTTGAATGTCTGGTACTCCCATTCGAGCACATCGGGAATTCTCCATCAATGTTCTTTCTGTTACGACCTTAGAATCGCTCGCATGGCGGTCGGCGGAGCTGGGGTCTCCTGGTCTCATAAAGCTTAATATGGGTTTAGCAGACGTGAGCCCGTTCATCGCACACTGAAAGGAGTTGGAGTATGGCAAGTCGCGCGACAAGCTTAGACCCAAAGGCCATTGATAGAAAGGACGCCGAGACTCTCGCCCAGCCGGTTCCCCCCGAGAACCCGGCAGGAACCGATATCGCTGCGCTCGCATACCGGCTTTGGCAGGAGCGTGGCTGTCCAATGGGATCGCCGGAGGAAGACTGGTTCAGAGCCGAGAGCGAATTGAAGCACGGCGCTGTTGCAGCGAAGTAGGCCGAAACTGTTCGTCACACTTGATGCTTGTGGGGTCGCCGTACCGGGCGTGTGCACAAACTCGAGACTTTTTCCGACATGATGACGCAGCGAGCATGGGGCACTGGGGGCACTTCTTCCGTCGCGCCGCACAGTGCGAGCCAATCGCGAGGTCATCCGGCCACCCCGCGGTGCATTCGTTGTTCCCCCGGCCCCTTTTGCGGACAATCGTTTCCTATCGCGCGCGGCGCATGAGATTCGTGGTCTACCGTTCGCCTCGAAGAGGGGCAGCCGAATTACCGTGCGTCAGAACCGACAATCATTTTAACATTTGATATCACATGCCACTTGTCATGGGATATTCGATGAAGTTTCAAATTAAATCTAATCCTCTGCATCCGACCGCCATCGTTGGTATTGAACACACCTTCGACATCGTAAGTATCTGGCGCCACTTTCTTGATCGTATCAGAACGAAAAGGGGCAAAAACAACACTCTTTCCCATTTCCGCAGTTAAGTTCTCCTGAGCAGCCAGAAATGCCAAAGCCGCTAAATCATCCCCACCGCCACTCTCATAGTAACGGTAGGTGATCGTTCCAAAAACGATCAGGAAACACAGCAAGCCTGCGAGAATGATCCAAGGATGTGATCGTCTCTGGCGCGAATCATCGGGAGTCTCATTCTTTTCAATGGGATCCTTAACGATTGTGGAGGCCGGAACTGTCGAGATTCCGGGATGATTCTCTGGAAGACAAATGCCATGTTGCTCTCGTGACAAAATCCAATCGCATACATAGCGAGCTACTGTTTTATTTGAACAGACAGCCGAATGCTGCAGAGCGCCCTTAGGTATCCTAAGGCGAGCCTGCGTAAGATGTGCAACCGAGGACGGAAGTTCCGAAATAATCGGCTGCAAGACGATTCTACGAAGTAAACCTCGAAAACCTAACGCGATGGAGTGCCCGTAAAGAGCCGTGGGAGTAAAGAGAGACCAGAAGAGAGCAAATACAAACGCTATGGCCGTCGACAACAGAATGCCGATTTCGAGAAAAAAGACTAACTCAAGGGCACCTGGATGCAGCGATACGCCCGGTTCGTAGTAAAACATGAAATATGTGAACAAAGAAGTCCCAAGGCAGGCAGAAGTTAGAAGTCCTATCGGCTTTGCGATCCAAAACCCCGGTTCACCTAACAGCGAGAGAATTCGCAGATAAAACGTTGCCTCGTCGAATGTCGGAATAATAGCAAGGACTTCGGCATCGTTCAGAGGATCTCGTACTTCTTCGACTAAAAAGTTGCGTTGCGACGCCTGTAGGTACGTAAATAGTTTCCAAGTTAATAGCCCCACAGAAAGTGAGAATATCCCGAGGAGCACCGCCACTCCGCCCGGATTTGCGCTCAACCATCCAAGCATGTCGCTGGATGCATCGCAGACAACATCTGACGAAAGCCAAACCGTTAGCGTGAGTGAAAGTGAACATAGAAGCTTAATGCTCTGCAACCTTCGAGGGCTGAACGTAAGGAAGGGGGTGGCCAGCGTGATCACACCACTAATATCGCTCTCACAGCGGCGAACGGCGTCAAGGACGATATTACCGCCGTGGCTGTGCGCGATAAGGTATATGCTCCCATCGCGCTGTGCAGCAACTCTTCGGATGGCCGAGAATAGTTGTGTGGAAGCAAGCCTACGAGCGGTCGAGGAATTGGAGCCACTCCAGTAGAACGGGATGAACTCGTAGGGCCGCTCGTCACCCAGAGCCATCTCTAGCTCGGATATTAGTACGGAGCGACGCTGAAACCATCTTGAATGCGAACCGAAGGTTCCGTGGACAAGAAAAATAGTAATCGGCTTCTTCGGAGAGTTCTCGGGTACGGGAGTTCCGTTTAAATTCTGAGCAGCCATCGCAAGTTCCATATCCAGTGGTCCCGCATTCCGGACATCGACTAAATAGAGAGATTGGCCGAGACATGCTTAGGAGGGCACCGCAGGCTTTTAACCGATCGACTTGGCATGTGTATTGGACCCCTGGTCGGAGTGGCTGAACCAGACCGGGTTTCGTCTGTCGCGTGTTGATGGCTTGCTCCAGCACACCCAATGTCAGTCGGGCTTCCAGGCGGCGTCGCCAACGAACTTCCAACCCACACCTTTAGACGCCGGTAAAGCTCAGCTATGAATTCCTTTGCGTTCAATTGCTGCGCCCATTCAGACTTGTCCTTCTTTTCTTAGCTCAGCCGCTCGAAGTCGCGATTGTAATCAGAGGACGAGCCCACAGAACCGATCATAACACCGAGAACATTCAGACCAGCTTCCTCGCCAGACCTTTGCTCTCACGCGAAATAATAGCCAGTCTGTGGATGCGAGCTATCTCGTGACATACTTTATTTCGCGCAATCCAAAGAATAGCCTATGCGTTCCATGGGTCGCGCTATCTTGGAGGAGACTATATGACTGAAGTGTGGCCGTCAGATGTCAACAAGAGACTACTCGGAGCAGCTTCGGATGCGCTCCGCGCCCCTCAATTTCTCCTGCTGATGCCATTCAAAGATCCTTTCGACGATATCGCGAGCTTGATCCACGACACCGCGGTCGAAGCCTTCGAGCCATTCAAAGACTTTTTCGCTTTACCTCGGATCGAGAGGCTCGATTGGGTTACCTCCGCCGGGGCGATACAGCAGCAGATTTGGCAGAAGATCATTGAGGCTGATTTGATCATCTGCCCAACTGGTACGACAAGCGTCGGTCGGCACCGATCGTGACGGCGATCAGCTCTGTCCGCTCTTCACCTCTCATCCACCTAATTTGGCCCGCTTCATCAACGCCACCAAACTGCACTTCTGGATCACCGTTAGTATTGAATCGCCAGCAGATTTCGTCCCATCGGCCGAGCGGTTCCGAGAATTCGGCTCTGATCTCGATAGTACGATCACGGTCGCGCTTATAAAATTCGTTGTCTTCCGGTGCATGTGAGGCTGGCCACGTTTCGCCACACAAAAGATCGAGCGCCTTGATGATGTGGGACTTGCCCGCGTTGTTTTCACCAATCAGAACGAGCGGTGCCTGTCTGGGAAGGACGAGCTCCGCGTGATCTACTGATCGATAGCCGTCAATGATGATCTTGTTTATGTGAGCCATAATGACTCATAGTTCGCCCTGCATTCAAGAAGGTGGGCGATTACTTTCTTTTAGTGAGGCGACGTTTGGTAGCGTTGGTTGCGGCGTCGGATTTGTCGCGCTCGGCTTTGATGCGTTCCAGAAGGATCGACGCGGATTCGTAATCACGACCTTCTTTGCGGGCAAGTTCCGCCTCCGTAGGGACGAGTTCGCCACGGAAGGCTTTGGCGAGCATGGCCTGGGTGAGTTTGTCCGCGCGTTCGGTTGCCGCCGCGACACGCTCTTCGATCTTGTTGGCTAATTTGAACAGGGCTTCCACACGACTTACGATCTCGTGCTGTTCGGATACCGGTGCGATTGGAATTCGGAGGAGACGGATATACTCTAGACCAAGATCAGGTTGCGAACTAGCCCGGATCGAGTCTGACATCTGCCGCTGCGCGTCCATGTTTAGTAGACAAAGATGGAGCCAATCAGTGAAGCCATCCACCGGAAGGGTTTTGATAATCGCAACGCTGTAGGATACCTGAAAGTCAATCTTCGTGGATACTCTCCGAACTTCGCCAATCGTCCCGTAGCGGGATAGGAGCAAGTCGCCCTGCTCAGGCCTGATCTTCTTGGACAGGAGCTCGAAGTCATGGCTTGATATTCGTTTCGCGTTATCGAAATCGATTCCGCTGTCGGTAAAGTCCTTAGTGCTTATGTACGGAATGCCACGACTCTGTGGTTTCGGCATGCGATGATCCACGTCCGCGATATGAGACGTCACGTTTCCGACGGAAGACCACGCCCATGAATCCGGCAGTCCGTCGGCGTCATCAACGGGATAATCAACTTGATACCGTTTGGGCGCTCTACGCCTACGATAAGTTGCGATCTCCTCTAGTAATGCCGCCGCTGTATCTTTTGAGCTTCTTGAATCGCGCCAATCCTCAGTTAAGCGACCGCAGCAGGCGGCGGCGAGCACGGATTGGCGGAAGGCTTTGAGGATTTTGGGAACTTTGCTGAGGCGGCCGCAGCAGGCGTTCGCTTGGTCTGCAAACACGGCAATCCTGCCTGCAATGCGCCCCTGTTCATGAAGAGGCGGAACTAGGATTTTAAACTGCTTTATATCTTTTTGGAAAAGATGGGGAGTTGTTGATCCCGTGATTCGCTGAAGAGCGATCTCCTGAAATCGGGGACCCTTCAGATAGTAGAACAGGTAGCGGTGAGAAAGAAGTTGGTCTCGCGGTCGAACAACTAACAGCGAGGAATTCACCGTAGCCTTGCCCGGTAAATCAGCAACGTAGCCTAGCTTGCCGATCCCGGCGCCGTCTTTTACCAGCAGGGTATCCCCAACCTGCAACTTAATTTCGGGGCTCTCGTCATATCTAGAATCCGATATGTGATACACCTTCGAGAAGTTGACTTCATCCCCATAGTTTAGGTTAGGCACGGAAATAAGAATTGGTCCTGTTGGCGTATATTCCTCGGCCTTGAGACCCCGCCAGCCAATTCGGCCGGCAATGTATATGTGGTCTTCAAGTTCTATTTCGGCCCACCCCTCTGGGAGCTCGTCACGGTCTTTTTCCCCGAGAGCAGATTGTAATGCGGATGTTTTCTTCATGCCTTCTTGGCCGCCTCGGCCTTGGACGTAGTGGCACCATTCCCACTCCCGTTCTCAAGAGCGGCAACAATTGCGTTAAGCTCCTCGACAGCAGCCTCAAGCTGACTGATGGCGTCGGTGGCCAGCTCTTCAGGTTCGGGCAATTCGTCCATATCGTCGAGCGATTCGTCTTTGAGCCACTTCAGGGAATCGATCTTGTAATTCCTTGCCTTGATTTCCTCAATCGTGAACGACCGCCAGCGATCCTCCTTGGAGTCAGCGGGCTTTCGTTTGGAGCGGCCGTTAGGGTCGGCTCCATAACACTTTTCGAACTCCTTGAAGTGTTCCGGCGTGAGAGGGCGGTCTTTTTTCGTGATATGCGGTACATTGGAGCGTCGGTCATATACCCAGGTCACTTCGGTGGGTTGACCTTTAGTGAAAAAAACGACGTTCGTCTTAGTGCCGGGACTATACGGGCTGAATGTGCCATTCGGGAGGCGCAGCACTGTATGCAGCTTGCAGTCCTGCATTAGGATCTCAAACACCTCGCCTGCCTGGTCGGCAAAAAGACAGTTATCGGGCACCACGACTGCTGCGCGGCCACCCTTCTTCAAGATCGTCATCACGTGCTGCAGAAAATTCAATTGTTTGTTTGAGCTTGCAATAACGAAGTCGTCCCGGTCGGGCACCTGATTCGCGCCCTTCGTGCCAAACGGCGGATTGGTGAGCACGACATCATAGCGCCGTGAAGACGGGACTTCGTAAATTGAGTCGCCGAAGGTGATTTCGGGCTCGAGGCCGTGCAGGTAGAGGTTCATCAAAGCAAGGCGCCGCGGCCGCAAGACGAATTCTTGGCCGAAGTAGGTGCCATGCTTGATGCGCTTGGCGAGTGCCCGGTCTAGCGCCCCGCCCTTGGTTTGTTCAATAAGCCATTCGTAGGACGAAACCAAAAATCCACCCGTGCCGCATGCAGGATCGTAGATCCGGAATTCATCATGAGCGCGTGGATCAGGTTTGATGCAGCGAACGATCGACTGGATAAGAATTCGCGGCGTGAAGTATTGGCCGGCCCCCTTCTTTCCTTCGCTTGCGGCCTTTTCAAGCAGACCTTCGAACGCGGCGGCCTTCACGTCGATGTCGAGCGCCGTCCACTGCGTCTCATCTATTAGGCCAATCAGTTTCTTGAGGTTTACAGGGTTATTGAAGCGGGACAATGCGCCCGCGAAAACGTCGCCGAGCAATCCTTTTTGCTCCCCGAGCACGCGCAAGACGTCCGTGTAGTGGTTGGTCAGGCTAGTGCCGGACTGCATAGCAAGAGTTGGCCATGAACAATCAATGAGAAGGGCCTCCCCTTTTGCGGTCTTGGCGGGCATCCGGCTCAGATCAATCCCGCGCTCGTCGGCCATCTTCAAGAAGAGCAGATACGTCAGCTGTTCGATGTAGTCGCCATAATCGATTCCGTCGTGCCGGAGAGTATGGCAAAAGCCCCATAGTTTTTGAACAATGTCAGTCATGCTGCAACTGCCTGGTTTAATTGTTTGATAAATTCTGGAAGCGCTGGGCCAAATTCCTTGTACACTCTGCCCCAGCCGCCGTATCGGTTGAAGATCGGCAAATCGTCGAAGTCGTCTTTTTCGATAGAGAGATTCTCGCGCAGATGCTCGCGGATGCGCTGCAGCCACAGCCGCTGTTCCGCCGTAAATGTCTTGCCGGCTGTGATCTGCTCGAATGCACGCTCGACTCGTTCCGAGGCATTCAGCAGTGGACTTTCGGCATCAGCGGCGTGCTTGACCATAGAGATGATGTCGGCGAGTGCCTTTTTGTACTGGATTTCATGGGCCTTCTGAAGATGCTGTGGTGTAAAACGCTGCGGCGTTGCTTCCAGTTTTTCTTTGAGCTCTGTGAGCGCACGCGTATTCCAGTCCTGTGGGCGCTTCAAGAGAATACTTATCGCATCGATGTGAGCGGGATTCTCCTGGACGAACTTGCCGAATGCCGCGAGATAGTCCTCCGGCTTATATTCCTTCCCGTCCGCGCCGCGTACGCGCCATTCGGACGAAACGACATCCTCAGTATCAAGGGCAACCAGAAATGTGCGCTGCGTTCTCGGGTACTCGACTAAGAGCCTCTGAAACTCTTTATTCCGTAGCAAGTTCATCGCGCCCGTAAAATCCTGCCGCAGGTTGTGCGGCAGGTTGGTTGCGTAGCTTCCCATATCGCCGCTTGGGATGTAGGCAGAGAACAACTTACGAGCCTCCCCAGACATTTCCTTGTCAATGCGGCGCAGGCGCTTCACCAGGCAGCGAATGTTGTACTCGCGGTCTTGGTTCTGCCAGATAGAGTCGATAACTTGAACAATTGTTCGAGTCTCGGCAAGGGGTGCATCAATCGTCATCGCGGTTGCCTTGCGGAAGTATTCGAGGAGCGTCCCGTCGAAGCAGTCGAACACGACGAAATGCGACTTGTCGGGGTATTGCTCGCCTTTGCGCGTGCCGCGCCCAAGCATCTGCTCAAATAAAATGCGTGATTTGACCGGACGCAGAAACACGATGAATTCGAGATCCGGAATGTCAACGCCGGTGGAGAGCATGTCCACGGTCACGACGATCGAGGGCTGGGGCCGGTTGCGGAATTCACGGATGCGCTGAAGCGGGCGGTCGACGTTCTTATTGCCCGTGATCTTCTGCACAAAAGAGTCGCCCCGACCGAAGACGTCACGAGCAATATTCACCAGTTGATCGGCGTGGGAGGTGTGCGAGAGGTCGTTGGCCGCAAAGATCAAGGTTTTTGGAAAACGGCCGTGCTGCTGTTCGTGCTGCAGCGCATAGCGCTTCAGTTCTTCCAGAATTTTTCGGTTCGAGTCCGGTGAGGTGATCTTCTGCTCCACTTCCGTGGCGTCGAATTGACGCTCGTCTTCTACCGCGTCGAGGCGCTTTGCTCCTGTGTCTGGATTGATGATGTCAACGCTCTCACCCTCCTTGAGGAATATGCCTTGCATGCGTACGTTGGATTTAACAGCGACGACGTCATAGTCAACAAGGTAACCCTCATCCACCGCGCGATCATACTCATAGCGATAGATCACATCTTTGAAATATGCGGTTGTGTGCGCGGCTGGCGTTGCGGTAAGGCCAATCTTGATGGCATCAAAGTGATCGAGTGTCTGGCGCCAGACAGCGATTTCCGACGCGGTATAGCCACGGTGGCATTCATCGGCGATGATTAAGTCGAACGCATGGATCGGGATCTGGATCTTCTCAGCATCTTCATCGATTGCTTCGTCGCCAAGATCAAGCGTCGCGTTTCTGCCGAGGAGGTTGATTGCCATGCGCTGGATGGTTGAAACGTAGACGAAGGCGTGCTTGGCAGAAGGTTCAGTGAGGTAGGACTTTGGCAGCACTTTCGGATCGAATTTCTCCTCTTCGCCGAAGTCCTCGCGTTGGAAGCGCTGGCTGTACACCTCGTACATCTTGTCGAACTTCAGGCCTGCTTTGGGCTCAAAGGATGCAAATGCGCGGACGGCTTGAGCCGCCAGCGCGCGGCGGTCGACAAGAAACAGAATGCGCTTGGCGACGCCAGATTCCATCAGGCGGTAGACCTCGTTGACCATGGTGAAGGTCTTGCCGGTGCCGGTCGCCATCGCAATCAGCATTTGGCGCTTGCGCTCAGCGATCGCCTTCTCCGTTTCCCTATTTGCATCCTTTTGGTACGGGCGGATCAAGACATGGTCGTTAGGCATTGCGGAAAGCTTCTGGCATGCTTCGTCAAGGTTGCGCTGAAGGAATTCAGCCAGTGCTGCGGGTGTGTGGAACTCGGCGATTTGATGTGAGCGGTTCAGCTCGTGGCGGATGTCGTGGTGCCAGATCACCTCGCCGTTTGTCGAATAGAGGAACGGTACGCCAAAGCCACGAAAGTTAAAGAATTTGTCGACTAAGCCCTTGGAGTAGCGCTCAGCTTGCATCAGAACGTTTTGCGGGCCGACGGTGAGTTTCTTTGCCTCGACGATGCCTAGGATCTTGCCATCGACTGAGAGCGCGTAGTCGGCCGGCCCGTTGTCGGTCTGATATTCCTCGATCGCGCAGCGGTCATATTCTTGGAGTGGCTTTGCCGGATCAAACTTGTCTTGGGGCACGATGCGCCAGCCCGCTTCAACGAGTCTCTTGTCGATGCGTTCTTTACGGGTGAGCCATTCTGAGTTTTGAGGGGTAGCGGTTGCCATACTCTTGCGGGTCAGACGATCCCTGTGCAGGCGCTTCACACTGGAAAACCTGATTCCTAGGAATTATTGGATCTTCTCTATTATATTGATTCGCCCTGAATTCTACAGCCTTTGGGCGTTTTAGGCAAAGGTGCGCGAAGGATTGAGCGTCGATCCAGCCCCGCTTTTGAGGACTCAATGTATATCGCTTGGTAGATCGTCATTATAAGATGTCGTCCGACCGAGCCCACGTCTCATTCGCCCCGCGGCAAACTCAACGAATGCTACATCCGCCCTATATCGAAGCGACCGGGTTACAACCCCGGCCAGCGATGATGAACTATCCTGTGAAGTTGAACGTCCGGCGCTGTGTTGTACCACTCGACCTCAAATTCTTCTGCCTTCGTTAGCTGCTTGAGTGCAACCTCCTTGGCTTCCTCAGAATAATCGGGGGCGCCGCGCTCTTCGAATCCAAGCACTCCTGCAAAGTTGCCATGGGCGAGCTTGTTGCGAAGCTCAATGAACGCAATGGAAGATCCTCCAATTGATTCGTCTGGTTCGAGGAGCTTTTCTACCGGCAGTCCCTTTCTATTGCCCTCTCGAATGAGTTTCATTGTCAACGTTCGCCAGCCGCCATGCGCTCGCCTCATTCGCGAGTCTTTGTTCAAAATTACCTCAACCATCGCGCTCGTCAACGTTATGGTTGCGATATACCGCCTCTCTTGAAAGCACTGAAACCCTTCTCTTCCGTACGCAAACACGTCACTTGGTAGATGCGTTGCGTGCGTGTAATACACAACGCGCGTGATTCCGTTTCTTTGATACTCGGCGCGGATCTGCCGGAACATTGCCCTCGGAAGATCGAGCTCTGCGTCCTCTGATTGTAGCTCTGAACTGTTAGCCATTTGTCTTTTGTTATCGATTCGGACCAGGATGGCCGATGAGTGCCAGTCCTTGGGGCGTGAGTTCATATCCAATTGGAGCGAGCGGTGTTCCGGAACCTCTGGTTGGCCGTCGAACTGGGAGGAGATAGCCTGCGTCTACCAAACGAGGAGCTCGTTCTCTTTCATGTTGTGCTTTCGGATAAAAAGTGCCGATAGCCGCCGCGGCTTGAAGAATTTGTAGGTCGGCAGGTTCCATATTGCCTATGATCTCAGGAACTGGTCTGAGACACTATCAGCAGCAACCTTGTGGGTTGCAGCCGGGCAACGTGTAATCGATTGTAGTCAATTTTGTAGCTGCTTAAAGCCTCCAGGAACTCGAAAGCGCCACAAACTGCTACAGGTGCGCTAGTCCGGCCCAAACCGGCTATTGCAAATAAAGGGCTTGTTTTGATTGGTCGGGGCGGGGCGATTTGAACGCCCGACCCCCTGCGCCCAAGGCAGGTGCGCTACCAGGCTGCGCTACGCCCCGACAATCTGAAGCTTCCTTGATTTTAGATCACTTCTCGTCTAACTAACCAGCCCACAACGCTTCCTCAGCCTCAGTACCGACCTTCTGCACGGAATCGCTTTGACCGACGGCGCGGCTAAGCCCGTCCAGACTCTGCTCACTTGAACCAGTTTTGCTCAGCCATTGGTCTTCCCCTTCCGTCGCGGCACTGCGGAGAATTTCGGCGAGGGTTGCTGGGAACGATCCGCCCCATCGGCCTGAACCGGGATTCGCGTCACCGAATCTCACGATCCGCCTGGGCTTCGGCGCATCCAGCTAGTTCTCAGTCTCCGACAACGCGGCCGAGGCCTGCTTCACAGCTGCACATGGTGCAAGGGACGCGATCTTCAGGCAAGCTCGGGCTGGTCGCAAACAGAATCGTCCCGCTCGTAACAGCCCCCGCTTACGGATGCATCGGCCCCGCAAACGTCGGAAACAGCCGGCAGATCAACAGCTCGCGTTCGTAGACGATCTCTGGCGGCAGATGATCGTGCAGATCCAGGAACAACTCCTCGTGCTCCAGAACCTCGGCCCGCCAGGCGTGGCGGTCCAATGCCTGCAGTTGATCGAATGCTTCCGGCGAATAGTCCAGGCCTTTCCATTCGATGTCCTCATACCGCGGCATCCAGCCGATCGGTGTCTCCCGGCCCAGCGCTCGGCCGTGCGCGCGATCCACAATCCACTTCAACACGCGCATGTTATCGCCGTAGCCCGGCCACAGGAACTTCCCCTCGGCATCCTTGCGGAACCAGTTGACGTGGAAAATGCGCGGCGTCTCGCTGAGCGAATGCTGCATGCGGATCCAGTGCCGGAAATAATCGCCCATGTGATACCCGCAGAACGGCAGCATGGCCATCGGATCGCGCCGTACCTTACCAACCGTGCCCGTGGCCGCGGCGGTCATTTCCGAACCCATGGTCGCGCCCATATATACGCCCGCGCTCCAGTTGAACGCCTGGTACACCAGCGGCATGGTGGTGGCGCGGCGTCCGCCGAAAACGATCGCGCTGATCGGAACGCCTTCCGGATCTTCCCACGCCGGATCGATGGTCGGGCACTGCGACGCAGGCGCGGTGAAGCGTGCGTTAGGGTGCGCCGCCTTCGCGCCGCTCTCCTTGGCGATCTGCGGAGTCCACTTGTTGCCTTGCCAGTCCAAACATTCCTTGGGAGGCGTGTCGGTCATGCCTTCCCACCACACACCGCCCTCCGCCGTCAGCGCGACGTTGGTGAAGATGCTGTTCTTGGCCAGCGTGGCCATCGCGTTTGGATTCGTTTTGGTCGACGTGCCGGGAGCTACGCCGAAAAAGCCCGCTTCCGGATTGATCGCGCGCAGACGCCCATGCGCATCGGGTTTGATCCAGGCAATATCGTCGCCCACGGTCCAGACCTTCCAGCCTTCGAATCCCTTGGGCGGAATCAGCATGGCGAGATTCGTTTTGCCGCATGCGCTCGGAAACGCGGCCGCGATATAGGTCTTCTCCCCCTGCGGATTCTCGATGCCGAGAATCAGCATGTGCTCGGCCATCCAGCCCTGATCGCGCGCGATGTTCGAGGCGATCCGCAGCGCAAAGCACTTCTTGCCCAGCAGCGCATTGCCGCCGTAACCGGAACCGTAGGACCAAATCTCGCGCGTCTCCGGAAAATGTACGATGTATTTTTCCTTATTGCAGGGCCAAGGTACATCTTTCTGCCCGCGTGCCAGCGGCGCGCCCACGCTGTGGACGCAAGGAACGACGCGTTTTCGGTCCTTATCGATTTCCGCGAATACCGGCAGGCCGATGCGGGCCATGATCCGCATATTCACCACCACATAGGGCGAGTCGGTGAGCTGCACGCCGATCTGCGACATCGGCGAATCGAGCGTCCCCATGCTGAAAGGCAGTACGTACATCGTGCGGCCGCGCATCGAGCCATCGAAAAGCTCTTTCAGCTTCCGCCGCATCTTGTACGGCTCTTCCCAGTTGTTGGTGGGGCCCGCACCGTCCTTGGAAAGCGAGCAGATGAATGTTCGGTTTTCGACGCGCGCTACATCGCCGGCGTCCGAGCGCGCGTAGTAGCATCCCGGCCAAAGCTTCTGATTCAGCTTGGTCAGCGTGCCGCTGGCGACCATCTCAGCGCAAAGTTGATCGTATTCCTGCTGCGACCCGGTGACCCAATGGATCTTGGCCGGCTTAGTTAATCCTGCGATCTTTTCAACCCACCGGCATAAATGCTGGTTCTGGCTTAAGGGGGAGGAGTGGTTCTTAGCTGCGGTAGCCATAGAAAATCAAATCATCTCACACCTGAACGTGGTGTGAGGAGCTATTCCGGCTGATGCTTTGCTGGGCGGTCGGGCTGAGTGTCCTGAGTCCGGGCTAACCCGTCGTAGCCGGACTCGACTCCGGCTGCGGCCTCAGAATCTCGTCGATTAAGAACAGATCCGTCAGCAGCGCCCGCAAATGAATCGACGCATTCAGATTGTCGATCAACTGCGATCCGATGCTTGACTGGGCAAGAACCAGCTCGAACGCGACCCGCGCGTCGTTGGCGTCGCGTTCGAGCACTTTCAGGAAAGCTTGATACGGTTCAACCGGTTTGAGCGCCGCATCGCGGACCGCCGCGGAGTAGGCACTCGAAAGCGCGGACAGCGACTCCACCGCGCGAATCATGCTCTGGCGCACCTCTGACCCGCGTCCACCGTGCTCGCTCGGCATGCCTTGAGCGGCAAACGCCAGCATGAGCTCGTAGCACTCTTCGATAGCGTTACACTTGTGGCGGACGGCGTCCAGCGCGCTCAGGCCGATGCCCCTTTAGACGACGACGAACTGCTGGTCTCCGCTACTACCCAGCGCTCCGGATCGTGGTGCGAAAGATAGTATTCTTTTGGCAACGAGCCGAACACCATCGACTTGGTGATGACGAACTTCTCCGGCCGCATCGCGAAATAAATGTGGATCATGATCAGTGCGATCAGGCCCACGCCCGCCAGTCCGTGCAGCACGTACATCAAGCCCCAGGTCATGTCGCCGAACAGGTACGGATTCCGCGGAAAGATGTTGGTGCGCACGCGGAAGATCATGAAGATACCGGTCAGTATGACAGCCAGGCCGGTCAGCACGATTACCCCGTGATACATCTTGTTCTCGAGCGGGTACTTCGCAAAGCGCCGCGGCGGCGGAGCAGGCTTGCCGAAGAACCGGTTCAGCCGGTGGCTGGCATCCTCGATATCCGCCTTGTCCGGCCAGATGGACCAAAAGTCCATGAAGAAGCTGGCGTGGATTACGTGAAACAGAATCGAAGCAGTGAGCACCAGCCCCGCGGCCCAGTGGTACACCACCCAGTTGAACTGAACGCCAACCTTGGGTAGGAACGCGGTGACCAGAAGCGTCAACATAGCCGCCGCCATGATCCAGTGGAACGCGCGCGCGGCAAACGAGTGCCTCGCCACGCGATTCGGAACACTGGCCGCCACCGCGGCCGGCGTGCTCCCGGCGTACTCCTCGTGCTTGGCGAAATAGCGAATCCAGATCGCGTGCACAATCAGGAAGCCTAGTCCGGCGACTGCCGCCACGTAAATCAAAAACCAGGCAATGTGAATCGGGACATCTTGTCCCCACGGGCTTCTTGCGAATTCTACGAGGCCCACGAAGCTACCTCCACACCGCCGACCGCACGCTTCACCAGGTTGCGCATCAGCGGAATTTTATAAGCATTGAACTGCAACGGCGCTGCGCCTTGCACGGCCAGCTTGCCGGCCATCTCTCCGGTCGCCGCGTTGTTCGGCTTCCCTTTGATGGCATCTTCTACTGCCTTCAGACGAAGCGGACGAGCCGCCGCGCCGTTCACCACCACGCGAGCATCCTGAATCGTGCCGCCCGATACCTTCATGGCCGAGGCCACGTTCAGCAGCGCGAAATCCCACACATTGCGGTCGCGCACCTTCTCGAAATAGAACTGCGCGCCCGCCCAAGTGCCCGGAATCCGGATCGCAGTGAGCAGATCGCCCGGCCGCAGGACGTTCAGGCGCGTGATGTCGATGTCCGGACCGATGAAGTAATCCTCGGCATCTACCACCTTCTCGCCTTTGGACGTCCGGATCACGAATTTCGCGTCCAGCGCGATCAGCGCCGGCGCGGAATCCGAGGGATTCACCGCCACGCAGCGGTTGGCGTCCAGAATCGCATGCTCGCGATTGCGTCCGGTCGGCGTATCCGCGTAGCAGATGTTGCCGCCCGCGCGATAGCACGGCCACCCCGCCCGGTAATAATGGCAGCGCGCGTCTTGCGACACGTTGCCGCCCAGCGTCCCTTGGTTGCGGATTTGCGGCGAAGCCGCCAATTCCGCGCCCTCGGACAGCAACCCGAATTTCTGCTTGATGATCGGATTGTTAACCACTTCGGTCAGCGTGGTCATAGCGCCGATCTCGACGCCGCCGTCGGAACTGTTGCGAATGCCCCGCAGCTCGTCGATACCACTCAGATCGACCAGCACTTTAGGCCTCTTAATGCGGTCTTTGAGCCAGTCAAAGCTGTCCAGGCCTCCCGCCATCGCCCAGGCATCGTGCCCGTGCTGTTGGAGAAGCTTCTGTGCCTCGTCAGCCGTCGTGGGCTGAAGCAGATCGAAAGCGGGCATCACGTCTCTTATTACGGCCATGGCTTATTCTCCTTTCGTCTCCATTCGCGCTATATGTGCGCTTCCAGCGGGTGCTGCATGGGCCGGCCCGCGTCTAGTGAAGCAATGATGGTGTCCGGAAGCACCGGCGCGCGCTGGAAGACCTCGTCGCCGACCGCGTCGGACAACGCGTTCAGAATTGCGCAACAGCCGCCACCCACCGGGGGCTCTCCGATGCCGCGCGACCCTACCGGGGTTTCCGGATCGGGAAGATCCACGGCCGCCCATTTCATGTTCACGGGAACATCCAGTATCGTGGGCGGCTTGCTGTGATGGAACCGCTTGGACAACATGTAGCCGTAGTTGGGATCGTATACCCACTTCTGACCGATCGCGTGACCGATGCCCAGCGTCGAACGTCCCAGCACCTGGCCGCCCAGCGCCTTCGGATGCAAAACAGTTCCCACGTCGGCGTAGGCGAGGAAATCGACAATGTGGTACTTGCCGGTTTCCAGGTCGACTTCTACTTCTGCAAAACTGGCGACGTAAGACCGCGTCTGGCCGTCATGCGGATACTTGTCGCGAGCCGCCGCGATGAAGCCTTGCCCGGCTAGCGCCGCCACCGATTCCTTGGTGAAGCGGTTCACGTCCGGATTGACCTCATGCCCGTCGTAGATGCCACCCATCTGGATGGCTTTCTGCGCCGCCTGAGCCAGCGTCATGCTCGCGCCGCCGCCCTTCCGGAACACCTTCTCGTTGGCGACATCGTATTGTTCCGGACTGCCGCCGAGGCTCTTGGCGGCGATCTCCTGCAGGCGCTGCTTAGCCTCCATCGCAACCGCATGCGCCGCGCGAGTCATCGCGTGCGTAGTCTGGCTTCCGCCGGATACGCAGGACCAGGGCAGATGCTTGGCGTTCGTGCCCCAGCACACATCGCACTTCTCCCACGGTACGCCGAGGATTTCGGCTGCCACGCGGTGAACGTCGATCACCGATTCGGTCCCAAGGTTTCCAATTCCCGATTGGAAGCAGAGGCTGCCGTCCGCTTTGATCAACATCAGGCCGTCAAATCCGATTGACCCGCCCGAGTACGTGCTCATCGAGACGCCCACGCCGCGCACCTTGGTGCCGATCCGTTTCGGATTGCGCGCCACGCGCTCGCTCCAGCGGAACTCTTCGGCGCCACGATCCAGCGCTTCTTTAATGAACGCGCTGGTGGCATACGCGCGCCGGCCGCGAGCCGCCGGCCCGAACTGCGCCTTGCCTTCGGGAGCATTGATCTTACGAATCGCAACTTGGTCGACACCAAGCTTGCGGGCCGCCTTGGCAAGGATCGGCTCCATCAAAGCGATGCCTTGCAAACCACCCGGCGCGCTCTGCGCTCCGCGAGGCGGTGTGTTGGTCATCACCGTCAGGCCGCGGAACCGCATCGTTTCCGGCTGATACAGCAACGAAACCATTTGGCCGGAGGTCGGCGCATCGCCCACCGGATCGTAGGGCCCGGTGTTGATCAGCGCGAACATGTCCACCGCTGTAATCCGCCCGTCCTTCGCGAACCCGACTTTAGCGCGCCCCATCAGGCTGGGCCGCGCGCGGCCGATATACGTCTCTTCTTCGCGCGACAATCGCATCATCACCGGCGCGTTGCACTTCTTGGAAAGCAACGCCGGAATGATGAGAGAAATCGCGCCCGTGATCTTGCTGCCGAACCCGCCGCCGGTGTACTCGCTGATGAACACCACCTTTTCGGGGTCGATATTCAGCCAGCGTGCGATTGCGGGCACGGTCTGGATCGTGCTCTGCGTGCCGGTGTAGACGTAAACTTTCCCGTTCTGCCAATACGCCATCGCGCTGCGAGTTTCTAGGCAATGATGACTCGTATCGGGCGTAACAAACGTCTCATCCAGAACCAAAGCGGCTTTCTTGAAGCCTTCGTCGACGTTTCCAAACGTCCATGAATTGGCGGGATCCTCGTGGATCGCGCCCATGGGCAGTTGGCCTTCCTTAACCGCGTCGAAATCCGCCTGCGTCCATTTCAGCTCTTTCACTTCGATCGGTCCAGGTGCCCCGCCTCGCCCGCCTCGTCCTCCCCGGCCGGCTGCGGCGCCAGGATCCGGCGGCTTGCGATACCAGGTGTTCCCGCCGATTCGTGGATTCGGGCTGCCAGGCCGTAACGTTTCGAGCGGATCGATGACGAACGGCAGCGGTTCGATGTCCAGCTTGATCTTCTCAATCGCCTCCGCCGCCGTAAGTTCATCCACGGCGGCCACTGCCAGGATCGGCTCGCCTTGATACAAAGGCTCATTGGTCAACGCTTTTTCGCCCAGTTTGTTGGCGGCGATGCGCGTGCCGTTGTCCGTAAGGCTGTCGGCGGGAGCAGGCAGGTCGGCTTCCGTCAGGATCGCCTTGACGCCCGGCATCGCTAACGCGGCGCTGGCATCAATGTTCCGTACGCGGCCGTGCGGCACTTGGCTCAGCAGCAATTTGCAGAACAGCATCCCATCGGCGCGATAGTCTTCGGCATACTTCGACTTGCCGGTCACCTTGGCCATCAGGTCGAGAGTCTGATAATTCTTGCCGATTAGTTTGTGACCCTTCCCGTACTCGACACTAGCCGGTTTGTTGTCTGGCAGCTTGCTAGGCATGGTTACCCTCCCTTGCGATCTCAGCGCCGCGCATCAGCGCAGTAAGGATCTTGTCATAATCCTGGCAACGGCACAGGTTGCCTGAAATGCCGTGCGCCAATTCGGCCCGCGTGGGATTCGGATTCGTCTTCAGATATCCCACCGTGGCCATGATGAACCCGGACATGCAGAACGCGCACTGGAAACCCTGTTCCTCCAGGATGCCTTGCTGAACCGGGTGCAACTTGCCATCGGCACTCTGCAATCCTTCAACGGTCAGGACCTTCTTATTACGTACTGTGTGGGTCAGTGTGGAACAGGAGTAGTGCGGCACATCGTCGATCAGAACGGTGCAGGCGCCGCATTCCGCCCGGTCGCAGCCGAGCTTTGTGCCCGTGAGCCCCAGCTTGTACCGCAACGTCCAGGCCAGGGTTTCCGGCTTCATAACGTCCACGCGCCGCATCTGGCCGTTGACGTTCAGCGTTATTAACCGCTCGCCTGCGCCCGCCGCCGAGGTCAGGCTGGAAGCGCGGAACAAATAGGTGGCCGATGAGACTGCCGCGCCACCTGCAATGACTCCCTTGATGAATCTTCTTCGCGATACCGCTTTCGGCCGATCGTCGACCGTCTTTAAGTCTGTTGCATCAGGCATTTCAGCATTACCTCCTCGAGCTTGCGCAGCATGCTTTTGCGTTAGGAGTGACGCCACCGGCATGGATCCGTTCACCGGAGCCGTCGGGCCTCCTCATTCCTCGTGCCAGGACCAAACTGTCCATGGGACCTGGCCTGTCATTATATACCATATAGCTTTGGTGGGTGAAGAGCCTCAAAGGTTACCCCCGTCCTAGACCTTGAGCGACTTTTTTGGGCATTCGGGGTTACACCACGCATCCTTATAAGCTCCTCCCGGACATTGTTACTTCTTCAGCAGGATCTGGATCAAGTTGCTGTAATCGTCGGTCCAGGGCCGCAGGCCGGGTTGCATCTTCGCGATGTTTGAACCCTTAAACAGCCGATCCCTGAAAAGGGACCGGTCGCTCGATACCAGCACCCAGTCGCTGGAGGAGAAGTATTCTTCGCTTTCCCCATCGTCGCTCACCTGCATCGCAACTCGCCCCAGGTCCACGGCGTTCCGCGCCACCACCGGAACCAGGTTCAAGTAGCGGTTCGATACGTGTACTGCTAGGATACCATCCGGTTTCAAATGGCGCGTATAGACCAGGAACGCCTCCCGCGTAAGCAGGTGCACGGGAACCGCATCGCCGGTGAAGGCGTCAATCGCCAGAACATCGTATTGCTGGCTTGGCTGCCGTTCCATGGTGAGGCGCGCGTCGCCGAGCAACACCTGGTGGTCACCGGGGCAGTCCTGCAGAAATGTAAACCAGGAGGTCGCCATCTGCAGTACCAGCGGGTTGATGTCGTAGAACCGGAACATGTCGCCCGCGCGGCAGTACGCCGCTGTAACACCCGCGCCTAAACCCACGACGCCCACCCGGACCGGCGCGTGCCCCTCGAAATATCGGATCGCTCTGCCCAGCCCCGAATCCGGACCGTAGTAACTCGTCGGCGCGCGCCGCAGCGGAGCTCTGGTCAATTGCACGCCATGCTCGATGTTTCCGTGCACCAGCGTCCGCGTCCCAAAAGTTCCCGGCGCCTCTTTGACGTCGATCACGCGGAGAACTCCGTAGTAGTTGCGTTCAGCCACCACGTAACGGCGGTCGTCTTCGAGTTTTGTGTAGGTGAAATAGGCCGCCACTCCAAGAGTGGACACCGCAATGGCTACCCGGGCGATTCGCAATTGCGCCGCGCCTGGCCAGAATGGCGCCATCCACAAAGCGGCCCCTGCGAGCGCGCTGATAATGAGAAGCGATAAATCCCACTTGGCCTGCCGTGCCTGATAGCCCAGGAATGCCGCACCAGTCAGCCACAACAGCAGCACAATGACCCGAAGGATCTTTCTCTCCGCCTGCGGCCACTCGCCCGGCGCAAGCCATAACACCAGGCTCGCTAGAGCGCCGCTAACCACCAAAAGCAAGTCCAACTCGAAATAGCTTTGGAAAAGATGCGGAGCCCCCACCGCCACGAAAAGGCCTCCCAGCGCTCCCCCAAGCGAGATCATCAGGTAAAAACCGGTGAGATGTTCCGGTTCCGGCTTCAACCGGACCAGCTCGCCATGCAGAACCAGGCAACATACAAACAATGTCGCGACGAAGAGCGGAACCGCCCAGCGGATATCGGGATTGCCCTGATCGTGGTAAATCGCAAATGCCGACCCGGCCAGCCCCGCCGCCAGTAGCGGAAGGAATACCGTGCGCCGGTACAGATGCTCGCGCTCAAAGCACAGAATGAAGCTGAGCAGATAAACTCCCAGCGGAATCACCCACAGCAAGGGAATCGGCGCAACGTTCTGCGTCAAATGATTCGTAACCGCCAGTAGCAGCCCCGACGAACAGGCCGGCAAGACAATCCACAGAATCTGTTGTGTGGCCCTGCTTGTGGCGCGCGCGCTCGTGAGTGCCGCGTTCGCGCTCGTGTAAACGCCGGAGGGTGGCTCTTTTCCACGCTTCACCGCCAACCACGCCGCGCCCATGCAAAGCACAACAAAAAGAACGTACATCACCGACCACGCATACGCCTGGACATGCGTGGTCAGCAACGGCTCGGCCAATACCGGAAAACTAAATAACGCGAGAAACGATCCGAAATTCGAAAGCGCGAACAGCCGGTAAGGAATCGATCCCGGCCGGATCGACACAAACCAAGCCTGCAGTAACGGGCTGGTCGCCGACAGCAATAAATAAGGAAGGCCGATGGTCACCGTCAGCAGCAGAAGTATCCGCCCCGACGGGTCGCCCACGTGCAACGGCTTCCAGTGCTGGGCGGGCAGAACCGGCAAGACGGCCAGGCTCGCCACCAGCAACGCGCCATGCAACATCGTCCGCGCGCGAGCCTTCAAATAGCGCGTGGAAAGATGTGCGTAAAGGTAGCCGCCCAGCAGCGCAGCTTGAAAGAACAGCAAACACGTGTTCCAAACGGCAGCCGATCCGCCGAACCACGGCAGGATGATCTTGCCTATCATCGGCTGAACGGCGAACAACAGGAACGCGCTGAGGAAAATCGTACCGGCGTATACGAAAATCACTGTAGAACAGCAATCATCGCACAAGTCCCCTTCGCTTCCAATCCCAGAACCGGAACGCCGTCCCATGCGCAGAGCGCGAGCCCAGCCCAGCGCGAATCCGCTGCGTTCAAGCGTTCGCGCGTTAACCTTTAGCTAGAAGCGCATGTTCCCGATTCTTCAGAAGCCCGCCGGGGCCATTGACCCCGTGTGCGGCATGGCCGTCGACCCGAAACATGCCGCGGGCTCCTCGCAATATCAGGGCAAGATCTATTACTTCTGCTCCAAAGGCTGCGTCGCCAAATTCGAAGCCGACCCCGAGAAATACCTGAATCCCGCGGCCAAGCCCGAGCCCATGCAGCCGGCGGCTAGCGCTGTCGAATACACCTGCCCCATGCATCCCGAAGTCCGCCAGTCCGGCCCGGGGGCGTGCCCCAAGTGCGGCATGGCCCTGGAGCCGGCTGCTTTCAGTCTTGAAGCCGAACAGTCCAACCCGGAATACGATGACATGCGCCGCCGCTTCTGGCTGAGTCTGCCCTCCGCGGCCGCCCTGCTTGCGCTCATGTTTTCCGGCATCCACCAACCCTGGATCGAACTGGCGCTCGCCACCCCTGCTGTGCTCTGGGCGGGCTGGCCGCTGCTCGAACGCGGCTGGCTATCGCTCGTGAATCGCAGCCTCAATATGTTCACGCTGATCGCCACCGGCGTGCTCGCTGCTTACATCTACAGCCTGGTCGCGACCGTTGCGCCCGGCATCTTCCCGCCCTCGATGCGCGAGGGCGGACACATTGCCGTCTACTTCGAATCGGCCGCCGTAATCACCGCGCTCGTCCTGCTCGGGCAAGTCCTGGAACTACGCGCCCGCCAGCAAACCTCCAGCGCCATTCGCGCGCTGCTGCAGCTTGCGCCCAAAACCGCCCGCCGCATCCGCCCCAACGGCGCCGAAGAAGACGTGCCCATCGATCAGGTCTATCCCGGCCACAAGCTGCGCGTCCGTCCGGGCGAAAAGATCCCAGTCGATGGCCTCGTGCTCGAAGGCTCCAGCGCCGTCGATGAATCCATGATCACCGGCGAGCCCATCTCGGCCGAGAAGGTCGCCGGCAGCCGCGTTACCGGCGGCACGGTGAACGGCACTGGGTCTTTCGTCATGAAAGCCGAGCGCGTCGGCGCCGACACGCTCCTGGCCCGCATCGTCAAAATGGTCAACGAAGCCCAGCGCTCGCGCGCCCCCATCCAGCGCTTGGCCGATGTGGTCGCCTCCTGGTTTGTGCCCGGCGTGATCGCCGCCGCTCTCGTGACTTTTATCGTTTGGAGCATGTTGGGGCCTCAGCCGCGCTTGGCCTACGCCCTGGTGAACGCCATCGCGGTCTTGATCATCGCTTGCCCCTGCGCGCTGGGCCTTGCCACCCCGATGTCCATCATGGTTGCGACCGGCCGCGGAGCGTCCGCCGGCGTCTTGATCCGCAACGCCGAAGCGCTCGAAAAACTTGCCGAAGTCGACACGTTGGTGGTCGACAAAACCGGAACGCTCACCGAGGGCCGGCCTAAGCTGGTCTCCTTCGACGATCCCGAGCTTCTGCGCCTCGCCGCCAGCGTCGAACGCTCGAGCGAGCACCCGCTTGCCGCCGCCATCGTCGTCGCCGCCGCCGAACGCAACCTCGCTCTTAGCGACGCCCCTGGATTTAATTCCGCTACCGGACAAGGAGTCTCGGCTACCGTCGATGGCCATCAGGTCGCAGTCAACAACAGCGCGCCACCGGAACTGCACGAGCGAGCCAGGCCGCTACTCGAGGACGGGCAAACCGTCGTTTACGTCTTTATCGACGGCCTCCCGCGCGGCGTGCTCGGACTTGCCGACCCAATCAAAGCCTCGGCGCGCGCGGCCATCGAGCAGTTGCATCGCGATGGCCTGCGCATCGTGATGCTCACCGGCGACAACAAGATCACGGCTGAAAGCGTCGCCCGGAAGTTAGGAATCGATGAAATCCGCGCCGGGGTTCTCCCCGACGCCAAGGCTGAAGAGGTCGGCCGCCTTCAGGCTGAAGGCCGCATTGTCGCCATGGCGGGCGACGGCATCAACGACGCCCCCGCGCTGGCGCAAGCTCACGTGGGAATCGCGATGGGCACTGGCACCGACATCGCAATGGAAAGCGCCGCGGTCACTCTGGTCAAAGGCGATCTCCGCGGCATCGTCCGCGCCCGCGAGCTCAGCCAGGCCACGCTGCGCAATATCCGTCAGAATCTGTTCTTCGCGTTCTTCTACAACACCGTCGGCGTCCCGATCGCGGCCGGCATCTTGTACCCGTTCTTCGGTCTCCTGCTCAGCCCGATGATCGCCAGCGCCGCTATGACCTTCAGCTCAGTCTCGGTGATCGCCAACGCCCTGCGCTTGCGCCGGCTGGCGCTGTAACTCGAATTCAATAATCTCGACAGTGCTTGTTCAAATGTTCGAAACGCCAGCCTTCGCCTGCCGAGCGGCGAGGCTAAGCCGTCCGCGCCAAGCCGGAGCGGCAGCACTTCAAGCGCATGCTGATGAATTCCTCATCCGTCATCCTTCTGACTCCACGGCCTTCGCCAAATACAATTCCACTCGATCCGTCGTCCACGTCGCGACTCCGCAGCCGAAGAAGTCGGTGTCTTCGGTCCAGATCGGGCAGTTGAGCGCAAGAGCGGAGGCAAGCACCGGCCAATCGTCCTCGTCCCGCTGGCCGATGCGCTGGCGGGCGATCGATTCAAACGAGGCGTACGTCTCCGCTTCAACGGTTTGCACCAACCTCTGCAAAAGGTCGAGCGCCGCCATCACCGGCGCCACGGGAATCTTCCGCGCCTCCAGGATGGCCGGCAGGTGTTCTTGCGCTTCGTGAAACGCACCAACGGGAGCCATGAACTCGACCTGCCCGGCGTACTTCCGTAGCAAGCCTAGCACCCGCGATCCGAGCACCGCGCGAATCAGAACATTCGCGTCGAGCACCAGCATCGTCAGCTCTTCCGCACGCGTCGTTCGCGCCGGGCCTTTTTGAAGCCGCCGACGATCTCATCCTCCGTGGTCCCCGCTGCCGCGATCAGCTCCTGCATCTTTTCACCGGCCACCCGCAACGCTTCCAGATCCGCCTGACTAGGCTTCGGCTTGGTGGGAACGTAGATTCCGATCGTCGCTCCGTGCCGCGTGATCGCGACTGGCGTTTTCGATTCCAGATAGTCAGCCAGATTCTCCCGAAACTCGCGAATTCCTACTTTGGTGCTCTGCATGGCCGCCTCCTTTGTGTACACAATGGTAACACATACTGCCGGCCACCTTTCGGTTATAAACGCGCGGCAGTTCTCAGCTCCTCAGATCCGCCAAATGCCGGTTCGTCGCTTATTCGTTCATTCCAATCGGTTGCGCCGGTGTTCGCCACCCACGGGCTTTTTGGGGGCAGCGTTTGCTCACAAAACTGCTGACGAAAACTCAAAAGCCCGCGGGGAGTCTCTAAATCACTCATTTTGAACTGGAGCCACCCGTCGGGCTTGAACGCGCGACCTGCTGATTGCGAACTCAGACCTGTCACCTCTTTTTGGTAATCCGTTTCTCGGTTTGGCCTATGATGCCGCAGAGGTTGTGATTTTGCGCAATCCGCCATATTTTTGTTGCGGCCTCCAGGACTTTGCGGCATAGTAGAAACTGAGTCATGTAGGGCGCACCGGAACCTCAACCGCGTTTACGGGAGCGCATAGGACGACGCCGCGTCCTGGTCCCATGGAACCTGCGGCGGCGTTTCGTCCTGCGCGTTCTCGAGAGAGTCGTTGCGAGCGCTCTATTTCCAATTTATGGGCGGCGATTCTCGATGGCGGATGACATCCTCTTCCTCACTGAGTTGCTGGGCCTCAAGGTCTTCGACCTTAAGGGCCGCAGTCTCGGTGTCGTTAAAGACGCCGCTCTCGTCCCGCTAATTGATGCATCCCGAGTTGATCGCTTCCTGGTCGGTGGCGGCGTGGCCTGGCTCAACGTCCGGCATGACCAGATCCGCACGATTTCGCTCGACGGCATCTCGCTCAAAGACGAGCAGCTCACACCCTATCATTCCGACGAGTACATGCTGCGGCTCGTCCGCGATCTCCTCGATCAACAAATCATCGATGGCCAGGGCCGCAAGGTAGTACGCGTCACCGACGTCACCTTCAAAATCCAACACGAGCCCGACGGCGACCTCCTCAGCATCATCGAAGTCGACATCGGCTTGCGCAGCATCTTCCGCCGCTTGGCGCAAGGAGTGATTCCGCGCCGCCTGGTGCGCCGCCTGCAAGTGATCATTCCCCCGCATTCCCTCCGCTGGGAGCACTGCAGCATTCTCGAAACCGATCCTCAGCGCCGCCTGCGCCTCAACGTCAGTAACGAAATCCTGGAGCGCATGCACCCGGCCGACTTGGCCGACATCGTCGAAGACCTCAGCCCCGAAGACCGCGAGGCCATATTCGAGTCCATCGACAGCGAGGTCGCTGCCGACACGCTCTCTGAGGTCGAGCCCGACATCCAGGCCAGCATCCTCGAGTCCCTCGAAGCCGAGAAAGCCGCCGACATTGTCGAGGAAATGGCCCCCAACGAGGCCGCCGATGTGCTCGCCGAACTGGAAGAGCAGACTTCGGAAGAGATCCTCCAAGAGATGGAGCCCGAGCCGAAAACGGAGGTCGAGGAACTTCTGGAGTATTCCGAAAATTCCGCGGGGGGCCTCATGAATACCGAGTTCGTCGCGCTCCCCCAGGATGTCACGGTCGCCGGTGCCATGGAGGCGTTGAAAGCTCACGAAGAAGTTCTGGAAAAAGTGAACACGCTGTTCCTGGTGGACACCGATGAACACCTCAAAGCCGCGGTCCCGTTGGCCCGCTTGTTCACTGCTCCGGGCGCCACGCCCCTGCGCGACCTTGCCGCCGAAACCCTGCTCCAGGTCGACGTCAACGAAAAACAGGACCGCATCACCGAAATCTTCGATAAATACAATCTGCTCGCCCTGCCCGTCGTAGACGACGCAGGGAAACTGGCCGGCGCCATCACGGCCGACGAAATCATCTCCCTGCTGAGGGCCAAATGACTGGAGAGGACCCGCCCCCGAGGGCCGTCAAATCGCGTGCTCAAAAAATTCCGCTATCAAATCGCGATTTTTCTGTCGGTCGTCGGCCCAGGCCTCATCACCGCCAATGTCGATAACGACTCCGGCGGTATCCTCACGTATTCTCAGGCCGGAGCCAAGTACGGCTATCTGCCGCTCTGGACGCTGATCCCGATCACGCTGCTTCTGATCGTTACCCAGGAGATGTGCTCCCGCATGGGCGCCGTCACCGGCAAAGGCCTCTCCGATCTGATTCGCGAAGAGTTCGGCTTGCGCACCACGTTCTTTATGATGATTGCGCTGGTGCTGACCAATTTCACCAACGTGATCGCCGAGTTCGCCGGTATCGCCAGTTCGCTCGAGCTGTTTCACATCAGCCGGTATATTTCCGTGCCCATATGCGGCATCGCTGTGTGGCTGCTTGTCGTACGCGGCACTTATCGCAGCGTCGAGAAAGTGTTCCTCTTCGCCTGCTCGTTGTATGTGACCTACATCATCTCGGCATTTCTTCTGAAACCGGATTGGAAGGTCGCGGCGGTTTACAGCTTCCGGCCGATTCTGATGTTCGATACCGGCTACATCACCATGCTGATTGCCATGGTGGGTACCTCCATCGCGCCTTGGATGCAGTTTTACCTTCAATCCGCCATCGTCGAAAAAGGGATCACCGCCAAGGAGTACGTGCAATCGCGCATCGAGGTGGTGGTGGGTTGCATCTTGACCGACGTGGTCGCCTTCTTCATCATCGTCGCGTGCGCCGCCGCCATCTGGGCGCACGGACCCAAAGACATCAACGATGCCTCAGATGCCGCCGTCGCCCTCAAACCATTCGGACAGTATGCGTATCTGCTGTTCAGCGCCGGCCTGTTCAACGCGTCATTCTTCGCCGCGTGCATCCTGCCGCTCTCCACCGTATTCACCGTCTGCGAAGGCTTGGGTTTCGAGTCCGGAGTAGACAAGCGCTTTCACGAAGCACCCGTGTTTTACTGGCTTTTCACTTTGCTGATCGTGCTCGGCGGCGGAATAATTCTGTGGCCCGATTTTCCGCTGGTCAAGATGATTCTACTTTCTCAGGTGATCAACGGCGTGCTGCTGCCGGTGGTGCTCATCTACATGGTCCTACTGATCAACAAGAAGGCCTTGATGCATGAATGGACCAATTCGCGGCTCTACAATGCCGTCGCTTGGGTCTCAGTCATCATCATGATCGGCCTGACCCTGGCGCTGGGATCGATCACCGTGAAGCAAATGACCCAAGCTTCCACAGCCCCGGCGCCGGCATCAAACCCGCTCGCCCAAATGCAGCGCGACGATTCCCGCGGTCATGCGGTGAAACCGCACCCCGGCGAATCCGGCAGCTCGCATGCGCTCGCCAAGCTGCTCGGCGTTTGGAAATTTTCGCACTGATTCCGGAAGGTACGAGTAAGCTTCTCGGGACCCCGAAATCCATCCGCCAATCGTGGGTAAAATTGCGCGCGAGTAAAAATCGTAGCCGCGCGCGAGCAGCGCATTCGGCGGCGTCGAAAATTCGAGTATCGCCAGCACGCCGCCCGGCTTCAAAACTCGAAAAAGCTCCCGCAGCCCGCTCTCGTAATTGGCGAGATTTCGGAAACCGAACGCAATCGTCGCCAGATCTAGCGATGCACTCGCAATCGGCAGCTGCAGCGCATCCGCTTCGAACAACCTCGCCCGAGATCTCCGCGCTCCCGCCTTCGCGCCCGCGGCGATCAGCATCGGATGGCAGAAATCGCTGCCCAGGATACGCGCCGGCCCGCGCGTTTCAAGCGCCAGCATCAGATCGCCCGTCCCGCATGCCACATCCAGCACGCACGCACCGGGCTTTTTAAGAATATCCGCAACGGCTCGCACCGTCCGCGCGCGCCAGTACCGGTCGATGTTCAACGACAGCAGGTGATTCAGCAGGTCGTAACGCGGCGCGATTCCGCCAAACATGCGCCGCACCCACGCCGAGGCCTGTTCCGGATCCTGAAGTCCCGCCGGTGTTGTTCCGCTAGCCTCGGTCAACATTGTGGCGTGCTCGTGCGAGCCGAGTTCAAACTCGTGTGAACGCTAGCAGACCGGCGACGCCCCTCGCTCAACACGCCAGCGCCTCTTCAATCGATTCCAACACCAATCTCTCGTCCACCTCCGCCGTGATCCTCACCGCCCCAATTCGCTCCGGCAGCACAAAATGAACGCGCCCCTTCACCGTCTTCTTGTCATGCAGCAACCGCGCTGCCAGCCGTCGCGCATCCAGCCCCGCCACAGCCGGAAAAGGCCCATAGGCATTGACGCAACACACGATCTCGCGCCGGTCTTGCTGTGGCAGCATGCGCTGTTTCTCGCCCAGCAAGCTAGCCGCCTTCATTCCCCAAGCCACCGCCTCGCCGTGAAGGAATCGCGAATATCCCGTCTCCGCTTCCAGCGCGTGCCCAAACGTATGGCCGAAATTCAAAATCCGCCGCCGGTCTTCTTCTTTCTCGTCGCCGGAAACCACTTCGGCCTTGAGCCGCACCGAATCGCCGATCATGCGATCCACCACCTCAGGCGCGTGAGACAGCACCCGGCCCGGCTCCCGACGCATGAGCCAAAACAAGTCCGCATCGGCGATCACCCCATGCTTGATGATCTCAAACAACCCCGCGCGATACTCGCGTTCCGGCAGCGTCTCGAGCACCGACGGATCGATCAGCACCGCCAGCGGCTGGTGAAAGCTCCCAATCAGGTTCTTGCCCGCCACCAGGTTTACACCCGTTTTGCCGCCGATCGCCGCATCCACCTGCGCCAGCAGCGTGGTCGGAATCTGGATCACCGGAATGCCGCGCATGAAGATGGCGGCCAGAAATCCCGCAACATCGGTCAATATCCCGCCGCCGAACGCGATCACAATGCTCGAGCGGTCGCCGCCCTTCTCCACCATCTGTTCCGCCAGCGCTTCCACCTCGGCCAGCCGCTTCCGCTCTTCGCCTCCAGGAAAAAACAAAATCTCAGAAGCATGCCCGGCCGCCGCTCCGTCCAGCCGCTGCCCGTGCAGCTTCCAAACATCCTCGGTCGTGACGAAAAACACTTTGCCCGCGCGCGTCGGAATGTATTTCCGGAGCCGCGCCAGACACCCGCGTTCCACCAGGATGGGATAACGGCGCTGCGGCGTTTCAACCGCAAAAACAGGCATACAATCGTTGTACCATGTGGGTATTTCCTCACTGTCTGGCCAACATCGCAGAGTTCCGTGCATGCGCGTAATGACGGCCTCCGGCGATAATGGATCGTGGCCATTGTTCCTCGAGGATTGGTCGATCAAACCAAGATTAAAGCTGCCGTGCAACGTGTCGAACGGGCGTTACCTCCTAGTGTTCTTCGGATTATGTATAGCTTCGCAGCCGATTCCCTGGGGGATCAATCCCTATTCTTTCGAGTCGTGATAACTGACGACGCCGCTACACCTGCGCGGCTGCGTGAGACGACTCAAAAAATCAAGAGTAGGATTCTCAAGGAGATTAAAGCCGAAGAACTCGGACTCCAGACTTACTTCAATTTCCGCAGCAATTCAGAGCAGCGCGCGCTCAAAGACCCTTTCTGGGAACGCGCCTGAATGGCCTTTCCGAACGATTTGCTTGAACAAGCGCGCAAACCGAGAACCTAAGCGACCTCGACAGGCCAGCCTGCGCCGCGCCGTTTCAACTGCATATTACGCTCTCTTTCACTTGTTAACTATCGAGACCGCAAAGAACTGGAAACGACCGGCTGAGCGTCCCACCTTAGCCCGAATGCTTAACCACGGACCGATGTCGAAAATTTGCCGAACAAAGAGGGACGACTTGCAGCGCTACTTCGAAACCCGGCCTACTCCCGGGCACACCCTCGATGTTTTGCAGCACCTTCATCTCATCGCGAAGACATTTGCTGAGATGTATGCGCACAGACAAACAGCCGACTACAATACCGCTATCAAATGGAGCCGAACGGACGTACTCGAAAAAATTCAATCCGTCGAGGCAGCGTTTCAAAGCTGGCGGCTTATTCGAAATGAAGATGAAGCACAGAACTTTTTAGTTACGCTGTTGCTCAAAGAGCGCTAAGGCGCATGCGGTGCACTCTGTGCTTGATGCTCCGCAATCCAATCGTTGTACCATGTGGTTATCGTCGCCTTCCCCGCAGAAATCCACACCGATTTTTTGATTGTTGGCGGCGGTGTCGCCGGCCTTCGCGCCGCCATCGAACTCGCCCCCGCCGGGCGTGTACTGGTCGTCACCAAAGGCAGCCTGCACGAGTCCTCCTCCGAATACGCACAAGGCGGCATCGCCGTCGCCCTCGCCGACGATGACGAAATTTCCCTCCACGAGCAGGACACCATCGCCGCCGGCGACGGCCTCTGCAACCCCGCGGCGGTGCGCGTGCTCACCGGCGAAGGTCCCGCCAGGATCGAAGAGCTGATCGCCTGGGGAGCCGAGTTCGACCGCGAAGGCGCGCGTCTCCTGTTCGCCCGCGAGGGAGCGCACAGCCGCAGCCGCGTCCTGCATGCTCACGGCGATTCCACCGGCCGCGAAATCGCGCGCACACTTTACCGCAAGGCCTCCTCGCTCGCCAATATCCAGTTCCACAGTTTCGGCGCGATGACGGATCTGCTCCTCGACCCGCAAGGACGCGCTGCAGGCGCCGCCGTTCTCGACGAAAAGTCCGGACGCCTTACCTCCATCCGCGGCCGCGCCGTTCTGCTGGCCACCGGCGGACTGGGGCGCGTCTTCCGCGAGACCACGAATCCCGATGTCGCCACCGGCGACGGCGTCGGTGCCGCCTATCGTGCTGGCGCTGAAATCAGCGACATCGAATTCATCCAGTTCCATCCCACCGCCCTCTTTCTGCCCGGCGCACCGCGCTTTCTGCTCTCGGAAGCCCTGCGCGGCGAAGGCGCCATCCTTCGCAATGCAACCGGCGAGCGTTTCATGCAGCGCTATCATCCCCAAGGCGAGCTGGCCGCCCGCGATGTCGTCTCTCGCGCCATCGTCAGCGAAATCGCGCGCACCGGCGCCGTCTCGCTCGACCTCACCCATCTCGGGCGCGACCACCTCCGCGCCCGCTTCCCGCGTATCTACAAAACTTGCCTGCGCTACGGCGTCGATCTCGCCCAGCACCCCGCGCCAGTCCACCCGGCGGCTCATTATGCCATGGGCGGCGTTCAAACCGATATCGACGGGCGCACCAGCATTCCATATCTGTACGCGGCCGGCGAAGCGGCCTGCACCGGAGTTCACGGAGCCAATCGCCTGGCAAGCAACTCGCTCCTCGAAGGACTCGTGTTCGGCGCGCGCGCAGGCTGCGCAATGACGCAAGCTCCCGCAACCCCCGCCGAGCCCCTCCCGCTCGAACCGGCCCGCCGCCCCGCCATCGCCGAACCCGCGTTGCGCGATCTGACTTGGCGCTACTGCGGCGTCGTTCGCACGGGCGAAGGCCTCACCCTGGCCTGCGATCAGCTTCGGGCGGACTCGTCTGCTGCGCCCTGCTGCTCCGTCGCCGATTACGAACTCCGCAACATGCACGCGGTCGCGATGTTGATCGCTACCTGCGCGCTCGCCCGGCGCGAAAGCCGCGGCGGGCATTACCGCCTCGATTACCCCGAAAAGGACGATTCTTTCGCCCGTCATTCTGTGATCTCGCGCCGCCACGCCGTGAGCTTCGAATAACATGCCCAAGGTGCTCTGGCTCGGCTTTTTCCTGGCTGTCGCGGCCGAAACCAGCATTCAGGTCCGCAGTCCGGAAACAATTCTCTGGGCCGCTCCCAGCATCCTCTTCGCCGCCATGTCGATCGCCTGGGCGGCCGAATCGGCGCAATTTTTCATCGCGCAAGGATTCGCGCTCGCCATCCTCGCCTGGATGCAGACCCTTCCGGAATTCGCCGTCGAAGCGGTGCTCGCCTGGCATCGCCAAGTGCCTTTCTTGTTCGCCGCCCTGACCGGCGCGCTCCGGCTGCTCACCGGCCTCGGCTGGCCCATGATCTATTTCGCCGCCGCCCTCGTCCACCGCCGGCGCCAGGGCCGCCCGCTCCAACGCATCGTGCTGGAACGCGAGCATAGCGTGCAAATCGTCGGCCTGCTGCTCCCGCTCGCGTATATGGGCATTGTCCTGTGGAAGCGTTCCGTAACCCTGTTCGACGCCGTCGTGCTCACGGCGATCTATGCGGCCTACCTGGCTGTGCTCGGCCGAATGCCCCCGCAAGAAGAAGAAGGTATCGAGGACCTCGAACGCATCCCGCGGAGCATCGTTCTCTCGCCGCGCGGCCGGCGCATTTTTCTGATCGCGGTCTTGTTCGCAATCGGAGGCGGTCTCATTTATTTCACCGCCGATCCGTTCCTCGGCAGCCTGTTCGCGATTTCCAACAGCTTGGGCGTCCCGAGCTTCATTTTCATCCAATGGGTCGCGCCCTTCGTTTCGGAATTTCCCGAAGGACTCTCCACCTTCTATTGGGCCCGTACCGTCTATCGCGCTCCCATGGCGCTCATGAACATGGTCTCGAGCAATATCAATCAATGGACCCTTCTGGTCGCCATGCTCCCCGTGGTTCTCTCGCTCAGCGCTAAGACCATTACGCCGCTCCCGCTGGACCATGAACAAATGCTCGAAGTCCTCATGACCGTGGGACAGCAGCTGGTCGGAGCCCTGTTCTTGATGAACATGGAACTGGCCTGGTGGGAGGCTGCCGCGCTGTTCGTGCTCTGGTTCATCCAGTTCGTCGCCTCCGCCATTCCGCTCAATATGCCCGGCGGCGAATTCGCAAGCCACATCCATGGATGGATCACCGTGACGTATTACGTTTGGGCCGCCTGGGAGCTGCTCCGAACCTTCCTCGGCAAGCGCAAGCCGGCAGCATTCACCGAATTTGCGAAGATGTGGCGCACGCTTTAGCGTGCAGCGTTCACACGCGTGTGAACGCCTTCGTCCCTTAAATTGTCGGTGGGCACTCTCTCCGCACGATCGATCACAATTACATCCAGCCTCGCCTTACTGGCGACCAGCCTAAGTCCGAGCTGCCTCTGCACTGCAGCCGCCAGATCCGGCATCGGTTCCGAGGCAGTGTCAACCGGCGAAGCCGCCGCTCCATCTTGGCCGATCGGTATCGACATCCCCGTAAGATCGGGCGTGAACTCCAGATTGAAATCGTAGATCCCCGTCAGCCCCGTCTTATCGAGCACCGGCCGGTGAAGTTGGTTTGCCAGCATCGCCGTGAGTTTCGATATAGGCTGCGCTTTGGCCATGCTATTGGCAACCATTCCGTGCGGGCTCCGCCGAATCATTGTCACCAACCCCGGGCTGGCCAACTGGCCGTTCTTGAACTCAGGCCGCCCCGCCTGCGCGGCCGCAACCGGATCTTCGCTCGATTCCTTGAGCTTCGGCCCGTTCTTTGCCACCACCAGTTCTTCCACCTGGAATTCCTTGGACTCGTGGTGCAGCGCGACGCCAAACCGATCGGCCGCCAGGTTCTGCCACATGACGTTCACCTGCTCTTGCGTCGCCGCTGGTGGAACCGTGACCGCGATGTCGTATCGTTGCGTGCGCAGCCAGTCCGGACCGCTGATCTGGTAAGCCTCCACCTGGTAAGCCTTCATGAGCACGCTCAAAAGGGAGGCATACCGCCACGATATGCGGCTTGGATCTTCGGTTCCGGGCCCGCCTTGGGGTGATCCAAAGAAAACGCCTCCGGCCGGCGGAACCGGCGGCGACGGCCTTACCGATGCGACTTCAAAGCTCAGCTTCCGATCGCCCTGACCGAACATCAGTGCGCAATAGCAGATCGCAATACCGCCCGTTAGTAGCGCTTGCCGCATCGATGCCTCGCAAACTGGAGCCATTGTACTCGACGGGCATGGCCGGCGATCTTGTCAGACACCCGACCGTAACGGGAAACGGCAGATTGGACCGCGCGGCGCGCGAATGCCCGGCCTCTCCCTCGCGAAAGTAGATAATTCAGACAAACGAAGTATCAGGATCGGAGCGTCCGCACCCGGCCGCGCTAGAATTAAGTTTCCATCCGATCCGGCTCATTGCTTCGCCGAATCGAAACCGAAAGCCGAACTTCATGAAACAGAGAGTGCGTTCCACCACTATCCTTTGCGTCCGAAGGAATGGAAAAGTCATCATGGCAGGCGACGGGCAGGTCACCCTCGGCCAGGAAGTGCTGAAAGGCTCCGCCAAAAAGCTGCGCCGCCTCTATAACGACAAAATCCTGGCTGGGTTCGCCGGATCCACAGCCGACGCCTTCGCCCTCTTCGCTCGCTTTGAGGCCAAGCTCGAACAGCACAACGGCAACCTGCCTCGCGCCGTGGTCGAGCTCGCCAAGGAGTGGCGCACTGACCGCGTGCTGCGCCACCTCGAAGCCTTGCTCCTCGTCGCCGACACCACCAATACATACCTCGTCAGCGGCAACGGCGATGTCATCGAACCCGACGAGACCGTCGCCGCCATCGGCTCCGGCGGCGCTTTCGCAAAAGCCGCGGCCACCGCTCTGGTCGAAAATACTAAACTGGGAGCGAAAGAAATCGCCGAAAAGGCCATGAAGATCGCCGGTGAAATCTGCATCTATACCAACCAAACGATCACCTACGAGGAGCTGGCCTAAATGGTGATCTACCTCCCCGGCCAGGCCACCGGCGAAACCCCGCTGCTCGATGAGCTGACTCCGCGCGAGATCGTCGAAGAACTCGACAAATACGTCATCGGCCAGGCCGACGCCAAGCGCGCCGTCGCCATCGCGCTCCGCAATCGCATCCGCCGCCAGAAACTCGAGGCCGAGATGGCCGACGAGGTCATGCCCAAAAACATCCTCATGATGGGCCCCACCGGTGTCGGCAAAACTGAAATCGCCCGCCGCCTCGCGAAGCTCGCCAACTCGCCCTTCCTTAAAGTGGAGGCCAGCAAGTTTACCGAGGTCGGCTACGTCGGCCGCGACGTCGAAGCCATGATCCGCGACCTGGTCGACATCTCCATCGACATGGTCCGCGAGGAGCGTCTCGAAGAAGTCGCCGAGCGCGCCGAGCGCAACGCCGAAGAACGCCTCCTCGACCTGCTCATGCCGCCCCAGCAGGAGGTCTCCGAAAGCGCCGACCGTACCCGCGAAAAACTGCGCGAGAAACTCCGCGCCGGAAAGCTGGACGATCGCCTGGTCGAAATCGACGTCCGAGAGCGCGGACCCACGTTCGAGATCAGCACCAACGCAGGCATGGAAGAAATGGACGTAAATCTTAAAGACGTCCTGCCCGGCCTGTTCGGCCAGCGCACCCGCAAGCGCAAGATGCGTGTCGCCGAAGCCGCCGAATACCTGGTGCAAGAAGAAGAACAGAAGCTGATCGATATGGACCAGGTCACCCGTATCGCCCTCGAACGCGTCGAGCGCAGCGGCATCATCTTCCTGGACGAGATCGACAAGATCGCCGGCCGCGAATCCGGCCACGGTCCCGACGTCAGCCGCGAGGGCGTCCAGCGCGACATCCTGCCCATCGTCGAAGGCACCACCGTCAACACCCGCCACGGCTTCGTGCGCACCGACCATATTCTGTTCATCGCCGCCGGCGCATTCCATGTATCGAAACCCAGCGACCTCATTCCCGAACTCCAAGGACGCTTCCCGATTCGCGTCGAGCTCAAGTCGCTCACCGAGGCCGACTTCATCCGCATCCTGCGCGAACCGAAAAACGCTCTCGTCAAGCAGTACACCGCGCTACTCGAAACCGAGGGCATCAAGCTCACCTTCACCGATGATGCCGTCGAGGAGATCTCCCGTTTCGCTGCCCAGGTCAATCAATCCTCGGAAAACATCGGCGCCCGCCGCCTGCACACCATCATGGAGAAACTGCTGGAGGAAATCTCCTTCGCCGGCCCTGACCTGAAGAAGAAAAATGTCCGCATCGACGCGGCCTACGTCCGCAAGCAGCTGGCCGACATCGTCAAAGACCAGGACCTCAGCCGTTACATCCTCTGATGCGTGTGTGCCGGTTATGAAGGATGACTGTGGGCTGTGGCGCACGCACTCCTGCGTGCCTATAACCGTCTTCTGCGTTTTAACCTGGGGCCTTTTGACCGGCTGCGGTTCCGTGGGCGACCCCCTCTACCCGGCCCTCAAAATCCCCAACCGCGCTTCCGATCTCGCCGCCGTCGAGCGCGGCGACCGGATTTTCATCACCTTCACCATCCCGCCGCAGACCACCGAAGGCTTGGCCCTGACCGCGATCGGGCAAGTCGACCTGCGTGCCGGCCCCAATCCCGGACCCGGCTTCGATTTCAACATTTGGGCCAATTCCGCCGAGAAGATCGACATCCCGCCGCCCGCCGCGCCCGGCCCCGTTCGCTCCCAGATCGCGGCACAACCTTTCGTCGGCAAAGACGTCATCATCGGCGTTCGCATCGCAAACAGCAACGGCCGATTTTCCGAGTGGTCCAACTTGGTGACCCTCACCGTCGAACCGCCGCTCGCCACTCCCGCCAACCTTAAAGCTGAATCGGCCCCGCAAGGAGTGCAACTCAACTGGACCGCCTCCGGCGCCGCCCAGTTCCGCATTTATCGAAAAACCGGAGATCAGACCACACCAACGCTGCTGGCCTCGTCCGATCAACCGTCGTATGTAGATCCCACCGCCGAATTTGGCAAAACCTATCAATATTACGTCGAAGCGCTGCACGACAAAGCAGTCTCGGAAGTCGCCGGCCCGGTGGCCATCGCACCCAAGGACGTCTTCCCGCCCGCCGTGCCCGCCGGCCTCGCCGCTTCGGCCGGAGTTGGTTCTGTGGAGCTCGCCTGGGAACGCAACACCGAGCCGGACTTCAAGGAATATCGCGTCTTTCGTGCCGAGGGCGACGGCCCCTTCACCCAAATCGCAGCCTCGCTCGATGTCCCCAGCTACTCCGACCACGCCGTTGAGTCCGGCAAGCGCTATCGTTATCAGTTGATCGCGGTCGATCAGAATGGCAACGTGAGCGCTCCAACCAGTCCCGTTGAAGTCACCGTCCCATGAAAATCATCCGCTACAGTTTAAACCGCAATACGCCGCCCACCGCTACCGATTCCGATCCCGACGTGCGCCGCGGCTCGCTCGATGCCCTTCCCTCGGGCGCGCGCCTGTTGCCACCCTGCGCGCCTAGCAAGATCGTCTGCGTCGGCCGCAACTACGCCGAGCATGCTAAGGAACTTGGCAACGAGGTGCCCGCCGAACCGTTGCTGTTCCTCAAGCCCCCCTCGTCCTTGATTGCATCCGGCGACGCGATCGTCTATCCGAAGCTCTCCCAACGCGTCGACTTCGAAGGCGAACTGGGCGTCGTCATCGGCAGGCGCGCGCGCAACCTCCAGCCTTCCCAGGCCGGTGACTACATCCTCGGCTACACCGTCGTCAACGACATCACCGCCCGCGATCTCCAGCGCAAAGACGGCCAGTTCACGCGCGGCAAAGGCTTCGATACCTTCTGCGCTGTCGGACCCTGTATCGTTCCCAAAGAAGAGGCCGATTTCGCGAACTTTCGCGTCCGCACGCTGGTGGATGGCGAGGTGAAGCAGGACGGCTCGGTTACCGATATGCTTTTCAGCGTGGAAACCATCGTCGCCTATATCACCGCCGTCATGACATTGGAGCCGGGCGACCTGATCGCCACCGGAACCCCGCCGGGCGTCGGCCCTATCCTGCCCGGATCCAAAGTCACGGTGGAAATTCCTGGCATCGGTGTCCTCGAAAATGCCGTTGTCGCCGAAGCTTAGTCTCGCTTTTATCGTCGGGCCCGTGCTCGCGGCTTCCAGCACCGGCGTTTACCTATACGTGCGTTGGCGCCGCAAGCCCAAAGACAAAGAGAAGCGCCGGCGAATGATGGTCAATCAACAAGGCCGGCTCGGCGATGCCACCATTACGGACCTTCAGGACAACACGCTGTATTATTCCTATTCGGTGCGCGGCGTCGCCTACACCGCATCGCAGGACGTTACCGCGCTCCGCGACAAATTGCCGCCCGATCCCGAACGCCTGATCGGCCGCGCCGCTTCGCTCAAGTACTCGCCACAGAACCCCGCCAACTCAATCCTGATCTGCGAGGATTGGTCCGGCCTCAGATCCAGCCGTCATCCCGAACCGTAGTTGCAATCCGTCTTGGGAACTCCCCCGCCTGCCCGGTGTCTATACCGGCGTGGGCCTGCTGATCGATTCCAAGGAAACTGCGACCATCAACGTGACGCCGCTGATCGACGTCTTGCTGGTCCTGCTGATCGTGTTTATGCTCCTGCCCACCCACAGCCGCGGGCTCGAGTCCGGCCTGCCGCAGCCGGCTCAACCCGGCGCATCCTCGCCTCACAACCCGCAGCAGGTGGTCGTGTGCGTGGCCAAAGACGGATCGCTGCAAATCGATTCGCGGCCGGTACTGCTGGCCGATCTTCAAGCGCGCTTGCAATCCTTATTTGCCGCCCGGCCTGACGGCGTGCTGTTTGTCGACGCTGCGGGCGAGCTCAACTTCGCCGATGTCGCCGCCGTTATCGACAGCGCGCGCGGCGCCGGGGTCGACCGCATCGGCCTGCTGACCCCTCAAACCAGGTAGTTCTGAGTTTTCAATGCCCTCCCGTCCTCCGGCTGCCCCCAAAACATTAAGAAAGTTAAAACTTTTAAATCGGGTAAGAATTTCCTGTTTCTTGGGCTACAATGAAAAAAGGACTGATAAGCCTAGGCCGAATCCGGCGTCTTATCAATGCCGGAAGGGTTCAGGTTGAAAGCTAACCTGCCGATAACAAAAAGAGTGAGGCTTACGGTTACAGTCAGTTGAAGCTTTTGGATATGCACTCATTCAAAATCTCCCTCGCACTCGTTTTGATGGCATTGATGGGCTTGAGCGGACCTGCTTTCGGGTTGACGCCTACCAAAAAGAAACGAAGCCGGCGCCATGTTGCCGCTTCCACCACACAAGCGGCTCACCTGGTGCAAGCCTCGTACACCATCCCCTCGGTCAATCGTCTTTCCCGGTTGCCAAAGAAGAAATCCGTCTTTAGCCCGTGGAACGTCCCCACCTTCGCCGACTCTACGGCGGGCGATTCGGTGGATGGCGAAGACCTCGCGGTGCGCCGCGCCGCGGTCCAGGCTCTCGGGCCCTACAACGGAAGCGTCGTCGTGGTCGATCCGAAAACTGGCCGGATCCTCACCATCGTTAACCAGAAACTCGCCTTCCAGAGCGGATTCGAGCCTTGTTCCACGATCAAGATTGTGGCTGCTCTAGCGGGACTGAGCGAGGGTATCCTCACCGAAGAGAATCATTTCCGCCTCATCTCGCGCCGCAGCATGGATCTCACCGAAGCGCTGGCCCACTCCAACAACGCGTTCTTCGCCTCCGTCGGAGTCAAGCTGGGATTCGATCGGATCGTTCGTTACGACGAGATGTTCGGCTTGGGTGAAAAGGCCGGTTTGAACATCGACGGCGAGCAGCCCGGCACCTTGGCTACGGAACCTCCCAAGGACGGCCTCGGAATGATGACCAGTTTCGGCGAAGGCGTCTTCATGACTCCGCTGGAACTCGCCGGAATCGTCTCTGCCGTCGCCAATGGCGGCACATTGTATTACCTGCAGCACCCGAGATCGCTCCAGGAAGTCGAACAGTTCAGTCCGCGCGTCAAGCGCCAGCTCGATATCGCCAAGTGGCTCCCGGACATCAAACCCGGCATGATGGGCGCTGTCGAGTACGGAACGGCTCGCCGCGCCGGCTTCAATCCTAGCGAACCCATCTTCGGCAAAACCGGCACTTGCACTGACGCCCGTTCTCCTACGCACCTGGGCTGGTTCGGCTCGTACAACGAGACCGGCGAGAACAAGCTGGTGGTCGTGGTTCTACTGACCGGCGGCCGCCCGGTAAGCGGCCCGGTAGCATCCGGTGTGGCAGGGGCAGTCTACAAAAACCTTGCGCAGGAGAACTACTTCGCTAAGGTTCGCCCCGGAACGCCCATGGCTTTGGTCTCAACTCAGGCCTGCTGCGCGTTGCCATAACGACAGCCCTACTGATCGATTTACCCGCGCTCCCGACCACGGCCCAGGCCAACCCTGCCGGAACTATACGGCATTGGCACGGCACCCGTAAGCCCGTTCGCCGCCGCGCCGGCAAAATAACACACGCCGCGCCAAACCTTTAGCCCATATGCCGGGTCGTCACAAGTACGAGCGCATGCTAACGTGAGGCCGGTTTGATTCGTGTCATCCACGTCGCTCTGCGCCGGACCAAACCAATCGGTAAAATTTGACTAAAAAAATCCTAACGCTCCGGGAAAAACCGCGTGATGCGTCAAATCAGTGCCGATATATCGGCACTTGGCAATGCGCGCCGTCCAGCCTCACTCGCAACGGCTCGTGTCTCTTCGCTGCCGGCTCTCAGCACGTCACCAGCGAATATCCCCGCTCTTGCGCACGCCCCACGGCAACGATCCCAGCCGGGACCATGCGCGCGTTGCTCACCAGGTTCTCCGTGATCTCGGCGAAAATCGCGGCCGGCGTGCTCCCGACCGCCCGAGCGATCAGCCCCGCGTTGGCGCGCGTCGATAACGTGCACACCGCAAACTGCGCCCCGAACTTGGTAAGCGACTCCATCGTGATGCCGCGATTCGGAATCAGCTCTCCATAACCGCTGGCGTTGTACAAATTCAGTACCGGCGCCTCGTGCGTTTTGGGATCGTCCACTTTAGATCGTTCTGCCAGCGTCGCTCCATATTTCTTCCACATCGCGTCGTTGTAGCCGAACGCCGCCGAGCGATGCCGCAGCACAATCACCACCGACACCTCGCTGTTCTCCACGCCGTATTCGCTCTTGTTGACACGATAAAAATTGTCGGCGAACGCCAGCGCGTTTCCTATTCCGTCGCCCGAGGTGGTGTCGAACAACAGCCGGTGCTTGGTGGACGCGTTCTCGAGCCAGTCGTCTTTTTCATGACGCGCCGGTTCCCAGCGCGCCGCCGCTGATTGTTTCTGCTGTGCCATGGCGATGCCGGCCGTGCCCGCCAGCGCCGCAATTCCCGCGTTCAGCCGCGTCAGAAACGAACGCCGCCCGGACGGCGCAAGAGAGTCACGTTCCATGTTCACCTCGCATCGCAATTGAATAACAAACAACTGAGCTTATCACGCGACAGGCAGCCACTTTATCGCACTGGTCCACTTGCTATATTTGCTAGTGCCCATCGCTTTCAGCACCTGCTCAGGAGGCCACATGCACGTTTGGATTAACCCGGTCGCGATTCTCGCCGTTTCCATCGGACTCGCGAGCCCTACCTTCGCCCAGTCCGGCAAACCTTTAGCGGTCCCCGGCGCCGCCGTCGCTAAAGAGGTGCCCGACGCCAAGGAGCTCCCCGATCCGAACATGACCTATAAGGTCTTGTTCGATGTCTCCCAGGCCGCTCCCAAGCCCGACCAGGTCATTCCCATCCTTGAGGCTGTCGCCCGCTATCTCAACACCCTCGACAAGTGGGGCGTGCCGCCGGAACACCGCAAGCTCGCCGTCATCTTCCACCAAACCGGCATCCAGGCCATCCTCAACAACGATGCATACAAAGAACGCACCGGAAAGGACAATCCCAATGCCGCGCTTCTTGAGAAGTTGAACAAGGCCGGCGTCGAACTCCACGCCTGCGGCCAGGGAATGCTCGCCAACAAGATCGAGCCCGCCATGGTCCTGCCCGGTATCAACGTTGACCTCTGGGCCTTGGTTTCCATCGTCAACTTCGAAATGCGCGGTTACGCCCGTATCGGGAACTGACGATCTCCGGCATCGTAGACGCCGCTACGCCGTAGAATTCCGCCTCGAACTGCGGGCTAAGGTGCGCAAAAAATTGGGTCATTTCGCACAGGTGCCTCGTCCCGCTTCAGTCCCGCAAAACCACTTAAGACGCTAGCGCCTTGTCCCCCATCGATCTAGACGGATCAAGCCCGCCCGCCCCGAGCCTGGACAACAACTTGCGTAATTCGCCAGCATGAAGGACGTCTTCAGGAACGCCGAACACCTCGTTCGCGTCGCCGTCCTGCTCGCCCTGGGCATCGTTGCCTTCCTGGTCATACGCCATTTGGTCATCCCCCGTGACTTCGGCAAGTACGGCCACTTCCGGCCCGGCGCCATGGACGATATTCGCGCGCGTCCCGTGAAGTTCGCCGGCCGCCAGGCTTGCGAGGTCTGCCACTCCGACCAGGCCGAGATCAAGAGCAAAGGAAAACACGCCAACGTCGGCTGTGAGGCCTGCCATGGTCCCCAAGCCAAACACGCCGAAGACCCCTCCTCCGTCATTCCGCAGCTCCCCAAAACCGAGGTCCTCTGCGCCCGCTGCCACGAGGCCAATCAGGGCAAGCCGAAATGGTTTCCTCAAGTCGTGACGGCCGAGCACTCCAGCGGCATGGCCTGCAATACCTGCCATAAACCGCACGACCCGAAGATCGGAGGCTAGCCCATGGAACAAAAAGCAATAACACGGCGCGACCTTCTGACAAAATCGCGCAAGTACATCCTGCTTACCTCGGCGGCCGCCATCGCATGGAAACACGTCCTAGCCGGCAAGGCCGAGTCCGCGCCGAACTACAACGTCACTGAGCACTGGTGGGCCATGCTCATCGACCCGGAAAAGTGCATCGGGTGCGGCAACTGCGTGCGCGCCTGCGAAATGGAAAACGATGTCCCCACCGGCTATTTCCGGACCTGGATCGAGCGCTACCACGTCGAAGATGCCGACCTGGAACACCCTATCGTCGATTCGCCCAACGGTGGCCACGACGGCTTCCCCGAAAAATACAAAGACGGCGGCAAAACCTTCTTCATCCCCAAGCTCTGCAACCACTGCGCCGATTCTCCCTGCGTCCAGGTCTGCCCCGTCGGCGCCACCTTCCGCACACCCGATGGCGTTGTCCTGGTCGACAAGGAATATTGCCTGGGCTGCCGCTACTGCATCCAGGCGTGCCCCTACGGCTGCCGGTTCTTAAATCCAAAGACCAATACTGCCGACAAGTGCACGCTCTGCTACCACCGCATCACGAAAGGCCTCACCACCGCCTGCGCGGAAGCCTGCCCCACTCAGGCCCGCGTGTTGGCTGACTTGAAAAATCCCAAGGACCCGATCCACGAGTTCCTCCGCACCCATAGCGTGCAGGTGTTGAAGCCGCAAATGGCCACCCACGCCAAGGTGTTTTACAAGAACCTCGATGGATCGGTGCGATAAGGAGTTAATGCATGGGAACCCTTCTGCACGGCGTTGAAGGTTACATGTATCCCAACGAAATCGAGCTGCAGTGGAGCATCCTGATCGTGCTCTACCCCTATATCACCGGCCTCGTGGCAGGGGCGTTCATTCTGGCGTCTTTGGAACGCGTTTTTAAGGTGGAAGCTGTCAAACCCACTTATCGCCTGGCGCTGCTTGTAGCGTTGGCGTTTCTGCTGGTTGCGCCCCTGCCCCTGCAACTCCACTTGGGACATCCGGAGCGGTCTTTTGAGATGTATCTCACCCCGCACCGCTCCTCCGCCATGGCCATGTTTGGCTTCGTTTATCTCTGGTATCTCATGATCGTGCTGCTGATGGAAATTTGGCTGGACTACCGCAAGGACATTGTCGAATGGGCGCAGACCGGCGCCGGACTCAAAAAGTACATCTACAAAGTCCTTACGCTTGGCTCCAATAACATCACCCCCGCCGCGCTCCGGATCGACGATAAGGTCGGCTACTTCATTACGCTGATCGGTGTCCCCTCGGCCTTCCTGCTGCACGGCTACGTGGGATTCATCTTCGGCTCGATTAAAGCGAACCCCTGGTGGTCCACGCCGCTGATGCCTGTAGTGTTCATCTTTTCCGCGATGGTCTCCGGGATCGCCGCCGTAATGCTGATCTACATGCTTACCTCCAAGCTGCGCCGCGTCCAGATTGACATGCGCTGCGTCGATACCATCGCGCGGTATCTGCTCTATACGTTCATCATCGATTTCTCGCTCGAAATGCTGGATCTGATTCACCGTCTGTACGAAGCCGACGAGTCGCTCAGCGCGCTGGACTTCATGGTCCACACCAAGCTCTATTTCTCCCAGGTTATTCTCCAGATCTTCCTGGGGACCCTGGTGCCCATCGGGCTGCTCGGCCTCACTCAGATCAAGAAATTCGCCGAAAACACGCGCAAAGCCATCTACGTCACCACTGGCTGCCTGACGTTGATCAGCATCTTCGCCATGCGCTGGAACGTGGTCATCGGCGGCCAGCTTTTCTCCAAAAGCTTTCTCGGATATACCTCTTACAAAATGGATTTTGCAACCCGCGAGGGATTGCTGCCGGCCATAGTTCTAATTCTGTTGCCGTTCGGCATCCTCTACGTATTAGTCAAACTTCTGCCGCCCTGGCCGAAACGCGAAGCGGCGGCTTAGGAGCGCACAATACACCGGGATATGAGCGTACAGCGCGGGGTATGCACCCCAAGCTAAACATCATGCCCCGCCCAGTCGTGCGCCATTCCGGCAAAGGAGGGTGCCATGCCCGCGCCTCGGGCAACGGAAGAGTCCCATCAAGTCGAGGCGCTCATGCAAGCGGTGGAAGAACTGCGCCGCCGCGTTGCCGCGCTCGAACAATGGTCCGTCAGCATCGCGCCCGGCTCGCCAAGCGTGCCGCAGCCCGCGCCTGTAGCGCTCCCTGCCGCCGTTCTTCCTGACGTTTCGCCCGGCATTGTGGCTGTCCTCGGCCGCCTGCTGCTCGGCGTCGCGGGAGCATACCTGTTACGCGCCATCACCGAGGCATCGCTGGTTCCTCAACTCGCTGGAGCAATCCTCGGGCTGCTCTACGCCGGCGGCTGGCTGATTGCCTCCGTGCGGATTTCCGCCGGCAATCGCCTTTCAGTCGCGATGCATGGCATCACTGCCGCAGCCATCGTCGCGCCGCTGCTCTGGGAAGCCACGGTTCGTTTTCACATTTTCCCGCCCGCTGCCTCCGCCGCGGCGCTCGCGGTATTCATCATCATGGGCCAGGTCCTCGCCTGGCGCCGCGATCACTCCATGCTTGCGGGCGTAACGGCGTTCGCCGGTTGCGCCACCGCGGTCGCATTGATCATTGCCACGCTCGATCCGGTTCCGTTTGCCGTTGCGCTCACATTCGCCGCTGCGATCGTGGAATTCGGTTCATGGCGCGACCACGCGCTAAGCTGGCGCTGGATTGTGGCGCTGGCTTGCGATTTCTGCGCGTTCCTGTTGGCTTATCTGGTGACTCGCCCGCAAGGCTTGCCCGAGGGGTACGCGCCGGTCACCGTCACCGCGGCAGGTGCGCTGCTGATCGCGCTGCCGCTCATTTACGTCGCCAGCACCGCAGCGCGTACTCTCGCGCGCGGACTTGCGATCCGCCCGTTTGAAATTCTGCAAATTGCAACTGCCGCCGCACTGGCCATCGGCGGGGGACTGCGCATCGCGCACGGCACCGGTTGGCTGCCCGCGATCATTATCGCCGCGTGCCTCATCTTTGGTGTTGCGTGTTATTTCGTGGCGTTCACCGGCCTCGCCGCCGCGCGCAATTTCCATGCCTGCGCCACTTTTGCGCTGCTGCTGATCCTTGCCGGAGGCGCCCTCTACCCCTCTGGCGGCGCACCGCTCTGGATGGCGCTCGCGCTCGCAGGCGCTGCCGTCACTCGCCCTGTAACCACACCGATCGCGCACGCTGCGGTTTACCTGTTCGCTGCCGCGACCGCTTCCGGGCTGTCGCTCTACGCAGCAGGTCAACTCACGGCTTTGTTCCAACCGGGCCGCTTGACCCTACTAGCGCTACTCTGCGCTGCGTCCACCGCGTTCGCCTGTTCGCTGACGCTACGCTTCCGCACTCCAAAACAGACCTGGATGGCCCGGATTCCGGCCGCACTCGTGGCCCTGAATCTTTGTTGGTCAGTCACAGGACTCGCGGCCGGATTATTATCCCGCGCGCACCTGGATGCCCCGCTGGCCAGCACCTGCCGGACAGCATTGATAGCAATGGTCGCAATCGCCCTGGCTTGGTTCGGTTCACGCAAAAACCTGCGCGAGTTGATCTGGCTATTATTCCCCTGGATGTTCTTCGGGGCGTTTAAACTAATTTCGGAGGATTTCCAGCAAGGCCGTTCAGCGACACTTTTCCTGTCGTTGTTGGTTTATGGCGGAACGCTAATTGCTTTGCCGCGCCTGCTTAGGCGCGATTCGATGCGGACTTAGCCAGTTTTCGCGCGGGTGCAGGTGGCGGAGCGGTCTTTTGCACCGGGTAGTGCTCGCGGAGCCACTTCTCGATCTTCTCTCGTTGCGATGTCATCACGACGCGCTGCCATTTGAGAATGCCGGTGCGCTCGCTATACTCGGCCATGACGTAGGAACCTTCGTTGAGCACCTCAATCAGGCCGTCGGTCTTAGCCCGTTTGAAGTGATACGAAGAAAGCGTGGGGTGTTTTTGCATCTTTATTCAGGATACCAAAATCCTGAGTTTTCTTCATCTTCGGGCTTAAACCGAGCCGCTAAGTCACTGTACAGGCAAGCTATAGCCGGATTCGCGCAGAATTTCCCGCCCATCGCCCCGAAGCAGGAAATCGGCGAATTTGCGCGCGGCTTCCTGCCGTTTGGAGGCCGCAACGATACCCAATTCCTGGAGAATCGGCTGATGCAATCCCTCATCCACCGGCATAACTTTACCCGGTTCATGCAATACCAGCGAATATGCCGTGAATACCGCATCCGCGTTGTGCGACTGGCCGTATTGGCGCGCAACATTGATGTTCTCGGCGTAGACGACCTTCGGTTCCACGCGGTTCCAAATTCCCGCGCGCCGAAGTGTTTCCACCGCCGCCTGTCCATACGGCGCCAGTTCGGGTTTCGCGATAGCGATAAATCGCACACTCGGCTTGGCCAGATCCGCGATGCGCTCGATGGATGCTTCCACGCCGGGTGGAACCCAGAGCGCCAGGATGCCCCGGGCATATACAGCCAGGCTTCCCCGAGCCAGGAGGCCTTTCCGATCCAACTGCTCGGGGTGCTCGGCGTCCGCCGCGGTGAAAACATCGAATGGCGCTCCGTTCTCGATCTGCTGCGCCAGTTGAGCGGTAGAACCGAAGCTGAACACCGGATGGATGCCGCTGGCCGCTTCAAAGCGCGGCGCGATCGCCTGAAATACCTGCGTCAGGTTTGCCGCCGCCGCCACCGTGACTTGCGGTCTCGCGCCGGAAAGGGACGCCGGTTCGGTGCCGCACCCGGCAAGCAAAACGGCAGCCGCCGTAAAGCAGGCGCTCAAGCTCAAAACGGGATTGCGCGGGTGTCGTGTTATAACGACAATGTTATCTGAACTAGCCATGCAGACGCGCACACAGCTCAAAGAGATTCGGGAACAGCGCGGCGTTTCGGCGGCACGGCTGGCTAAACTCGTGGGAACCAGCCGGCAAACCATATACTCCATCGAAGCCGGCGACTACGTCCCGAATACGGCCCTTGCTTTGCAACTCGCGAAAATCCTGGAGGTCAAAGTAGAGGATCTGTTCCGGCTGGAAGGAGAGCGCGAGGCTCCTCCGCCTCCTGTCTCCGTGGACTTGATTTCGAGCGGCGGCGCGCACAAGGGACAACCAGTCCGGCTGTGCCGCGTAGGCAAGCGCACGGTTGGCGTACCGGCAATTCCAGAGCCTCCGATGCTGCCTATGGCCGACGGCGTGATCGTGGGCGCAGCCACTAGATCGGGTCATGCTCAAGTCCATGTCCTGCAGGACGACTTGGAAAACGGCAAGCGGCTGCTGATCGCCGGCTGCGACCCGGGGATCTCGCTTCTGGTCCAACACCTCGCCCGGTTTGAGGACGTCGATGCCGTGATTGCAGCTTCGTCCAGCCAGCAAGCTCTGGAATGGCTGCACGAGGGCAAAGTCCACGTCGCCGGCACGCATTTGCGCGATCTTCCCAGTGGTGAATACAACCTCCCGGTCGTACGCCGGCTGTTCGGAAAGCATGAAGCCAAGGTAGTGACGTTCGCCATCTGGGAGCAGGGCCTGGTACTTCAACCTGGCAACCCGAAAGAAATCCAGAGCGTGGCCGATCTCGCGCGCAAGAATGTCACGATTGTAAACCGCGAGAAAGGCGCAGGCAGCCGCGCTTTGCTGGACGAGAAACTGCGCGAAGCGGGCGTTCCGGCCGATCGCGTGAAGGGCTACGATCGCGTCGCCTATGGCCACCTGCCCGCCGCGTTGGCCGTGAGCATGCAAGAGGCGGATTGCTGCATTGCCACGCGCTCGGCCGCGCGCGCGTTTGGCTTGAGCTTTATTCCTCTCGCAACCGAACGGTACGACCTGGTGATCCGGCGGCAGTACGCGCGCCTCCCCGCGATCGAAGCTATGCTTGACGCCTTGAATCGCGCGGCGATCCGCCGCAAACTCGAGGTCCTGGCGGGATACGATACGAGTCACACCGGGGAAGTGCTGTTGTCGTGATTACCACAGCAGCTTTAGGCCGAACTGCACCTGGCGCGCGCTGGTGGACGTGCTCGTGATCACTCCAGCCGTGGGCGAAACGCCCGAAGGCGTGAACACCACCGCGTTCGGCGTGTTGAAATTAGCGCGGTTCAAAAGGTTGAACAACTCCGCACGAAATTGGATGTTCAGTTTTTCGCGGATACGGGTGTCCTTCAAGAAGGATAAGTCCCAGGTCGCAAGTCCGGGACCGATCAAAGTGTCGCGGCCGAGATTGCCATAAAAGCCGCTGTTATTCGGCGGTGCGAGAAATGCGGCCGGGTTGAACCATCCATCCGGCTTGCCGAGAATCACCGGGCCGCTGAACGCCGGGTTTAGGAAAGGACGCACCGGGTTGCGTGTGTCGCCGTTGTTGGATGGGTTGTAGCTTAACTGTGGAGTAAATGGAAAACCACCTTGCAGCGTCACGATGGAGTTGACGGTCCAGCCCCCGGCGAACCTCCGCCCGCGGCCGAATGGGAGGGCATAGCTCGCGCTGAGAGCGCCGGCGTTGCGAACGTCGAAGTTGGCCAAGCCGCGGTCGGCGCGCAGATTGAATGGATTCGAAGCCAGCGCGGGTTCGCCGCCCGATGTGGTGGCGTTTAACGAGTCGCCGTCGTCAATTGTCTTCGACCAGGTGTAGATGCCGCGCAGAAACAGGCCGCCGCTGAACCGGCGGTTCAGATCGATCTGGAGCGCGTTGTAAGAGCTGTCGGCTTCTGAGAAGTAAGTCCAGGTATTGGCAAGCGCGGGGTTGGCTCGAGTCGAAGTCGGGACGTAGTAAGTTCCCGCAGGAACGGGCGTGCCTGCCAATCCGGGCGGAAAGTTGCCGGGGTAGGCCGTCGGGCACGGCGCAGCCGGACAAATTACAGGAAAGGGTTCGTTCGAATCGATCCCGACGATTTCGTTGTATCCATGCGAGCCAATGTAGCCGGCGCGCAGAGCAGTGTTGGCGCCCAGTTGTTGTTCAATGCGGACGGACCACGAAATCAGCGTAGGAGTTTGCAAATCCGGCTGAACACCCCCAGGAACGACCTTGGCCGAAGCCGGCGCGGATTGATTGGCCGCGATCGGCAATTGAGAAATTGCGGCGTTCGGCAGGCTGTAAGTTGGATTGAATGGCGCGTTCTGATCGGTGCGGTAGCCGAGCGCGTCCTCAAGGTCGTGGTAGATTCCGAAACCCGCGCGAAGAACGGTCTTCTGATTGTCGAATGGGCTCCATGCCAGGCCGATGCGCGGCTGGGGCAGAAACTTCGCGCGGTTCACGGTGAATACCGAGTCCGCGATGCGCGGTTGCGTAGAGATGATGCCGTTCGAATAAACGTAGTTGGCGGCTCGGCCGTGGGCCTCGTTCCAACCGGTACTGAATTCGTCGCGGAAACCGAGCGACACCGTAAATGACGGAGTGAGCCGAAGAACGTCCTCAGCGTAGAAGGCGCCAAACCAGGATCGCCAGCCGAGCGGCGTAGGAGCCGGATCGTACAGCAGCGATGACGCGGTTCCTTGGAGGAATGTTTGCAGACTGGTAAACGTCGCCTGGCCGTATTGGCTGAGCGCGAGGTTTTCGTTGGAGAGCAGCCGCTGAAACCAGGCGCCGATGCTGAGCTGGTGCCGTCCTCTCGTGAAGGAGACACGATCTTCATACGTGAACAAGTTTCGAGCCAGGCGGAGATTGCTGCCGTTGTTGCTGCCTGCCAGGCTGAGTTGAGCTGTGGGGTTCGAGGCCGCGCTGCCGCCGACCACCACTGCGCCAATCGGCAGTCCGGCGAGGAATCCCCTCAGAGCCGCAGCCGGGGTTCCGGGACTCGGTTCGCCGGTGAAGTAGTAACCGGCTCGGGAGTAACCCGCGCGGGCCGTGTTAATCAAGGTGCTCGAAAACACGTGCGTCTCCTCGATGCTTGCCACCTGTTCACGCAAGGTGTCGACGTCCGTGCTGTAGATGTTGGTGCTCGTGGGCGTGAAATCCGCGCTGTCGTCGACGGTGTAGACGGAGGCAAAGGAGTCTCGCGGCGAAAAGACTTGGTCCAGGCGTACGGTACCGAAATCGTCGCGAATGGTCTGAAGCGGATTGTTAAATGCTTCGGCGATTCCCCCGAAGCTGGGAGCGCCGGGAGTGGGTGCAGGCCACAAGGAAATCAGGAGCGAAACGCCGACGAACGCGAGCCCCGGCGCGGGACAAGGGCTGGGAGCGGGGGTGACGATTCTGCACGGAAGATAGCCGTTGCGCGCGTTGTTATCGGGAACCAGATCGACGCCAGTCTGACGCAGGTGCTGCCGGAAACCTTCGTAGTTGCCGAAGAGGAATGTGCGATTTTTGCGAATCGGGCCGCCGGCTGCAACTCCGAACTGGTTGCGCTGGAATCCGGGCGGAGCGCCGGGATCGAAATAATTAGCGGCGTCAAGGGCATTGTTGCGAAGGAACTCGTACAACGATCCATGAAACTGGTTACCGCCGGATTGGGTCACGATGAGGACCTGGCCAGCCGGCCGTTTGCCATATTCGGCGCCATAGGAGTCGCGCAGCAGGTTGAATTCGCGCACCGCGTCGACGCCGAGGAGTTCCTGGCTGACGCCGCCGGGCTGCATGTTGTTTTCGGCGGCGCCGGTGAATTCAATGCCGTTCAGGAGGAACAGATTCTGCTGGGGACGGTTTCCGGAAACGGCGAAGTTGTTCCCCGAGGTGGAATTGGACACGCCAACGCCGCCGGTTTTTTCCCAGGTGAAGTTCACGACGCCGGGATTCAAAGTGAGCAGTTCGTCGTAGCTGCGGCCGTTCAGGGGAAGGTCCTTCACCTGCTTGTCGGCCACCAGTCCGGAGCTGTCGCTGGCCGAAACATCGACGGGAGCGGCATCGGCATTCACCGTGACCTGCTGGTTCAGATCGCCGACCCCTAAGGTCAGGTTGATGGTGGCATCCTTCGCAACCGCAAGATGGATGCCTTTGCGCACCGTGTCGCGAAAGCCGCTTTTTCCGGCGCGGATTTCGTATTGGCCGGCAGCCAGCGAAGGGACGCGGAACCGGCCGGCGCTGTCGGTCACGGTATTGCGAACTGCGCCGCTGTCGGAATTGATGACTTCGACGCGCACATCCGCAACAAGCGCGCCCGACTGGTCGGCGACCGACCCGGAGATCGATCCCGACATTTGAGAAAAAGCGGGCACGCCGCACAGCAGCCCGACTAGAATTCGCCAGCGCACTTGTACAGTATACACGACATTGTCGCGGCGGCACGTCACCCGCGGAAGGGCGCGGCTCTCCTACAATGCGGTTCGGGACCAGCGGATTGACGGAGTCGCGTTTAGTACTGGGCGAAGCCTTCGGTCAGCTCGATCCGCGTACCGGCCGGGTCAAGAATGTATGCGATCTTCAAGCCGTTTAGCTGAGGGATCACGCGATAAGTTGTATCGAAAGTGACGCCGTCCGCTTGAAGCTTTTTGCAGTACTCTTCCAGATTCACGACTTCGAAACCGATGTGGTCGAGAGAACGGCCCTTCGTGGGCGCAGGCGCGCTGGCGGCTTTCGAGAAGTCGACCTCGCCGCCGGGCGCCATGGCGGCTGGGAAATTGCCTCGTTTGCCGGCCGTGGCTGAAAAGGTCTTCACGTACCAGTCGCGCAGGCTTTCTTGATCGGTGGTGGCAACGTGGAAATGGTGGAACGCGATGGGCGTCTTCAGGTTGGGATCTTCGCTAAATTCGACCCGGACCTTTTCTGGAAATACTGCGATCAGCTGCTTGTTCTTTTCGTTGTCCATCGAGAATTCCAGGTGTTGGGCGCTGAGTTTGGCTTTGATGTCCGCGTAGCTCTTCACCAGGAATCCAAAGTGATTCACGGTGGATCCATCGGAGCCTTCGGTGGGAGCAGTGCGCGCTTTTTGGAGCACTACCAGGACGCCTGGAAATTTCACCAGCTCGAGCGGAGGCAAGCTCTTCAGTTCGCCGCCTAAAACATCGACAAACAGTTTTTTCTGAGCATCCGGATCGGCAACAACCAGATGCACGTGGCCAACCGAGACGCCGGCGGAGTTGGGAGGAGCGAGTTGAGCCGAAAGAACAGTTGTAAAGGCGGCAAAGAGGCAGAGATTGCGCATGGGTGTTAGCCTATCATGCTTTGCCGCGGAGCTAGTAGGGCCGCTCGCCGATCCAATTTCCGGGTGGGTCGTAGTTGCAGACCCAAACTTCGCGATTGCGAGCGGCGGCGACAGCGCAACCTACTTGCCGGGTGGTGCGCCAAACGATCTGGGTGTAGTGCCCGCACTTCCCGCGGCAGGTATTGGCGCGGTAGCTGTAGTCGCGCACTTCCGAAGCCCAATCGCCGACTACCTCGGCCGCGGATGCGTGACCTCCGGAAATCTCGAAGAGATTTTCACCGAAACGAGGATTGGGACGGTGATAGAACTGGCCATCGTGTAACAGACGGTTCGCCCAATCTTGAGCGCGGATTGCCAGGCTGGAAGACCAGGTGAGCGGCGGCACCGCCAGTCGCGCCCTGATCTGGTTATGCGCGGCGAGTATATCGCGCGAAAACTCGTGACTCTGGCGGGGCTGGTTGATACGAGGCTGATTGACTGCAAGCCACTGCGCTGGTGCGATTCCACCGATCACCAGAAATAGGCAGCAAAAGCGGGCCGGCATTTGTTCGTCCGAAGGATTGGACGTTTTGGAGGCTCACGCAGGTCTTGGCAGTTTCACCTAAAAGCAGGGCCAGGTTTGCCGTAGATGAGGCGGATTTAGACGAGCCGCTCCAGCAGCGTCACCAGCAGCTCGGCAGTGAAAACACCGCTGCGGCCCTGAATCCAATCGAAGTAGCGCCAGTTATCGTGCTTCTCTTCGAGGCAGAAGAAGAGCGCTTGATTGCGGACTTGAGTCCGCTCCAGCATCTCCTGATTGTAGGCGCGCACTTCGCCTTCGAGAATGTAAGGAATCAGGAATTTCTCGGTCGAGAACGTGTCGCGCGTTCTGGCGAAAACGATCTGGATGATGCGGCCTTGGGCATTGAGCTGAAAAACGTTCGGGCCAGATTCGCGAAACTCCGCCGGAGAATATACGGGCGGCGTGAGTTCGAGGACGGGCGGCGAGAGCAGCCGATTCACCGAAGCGGCAAATGCAGCGCAGATGGCGTGGAGCTCGGCTGCGCCCTGGCGCCGTCTCTCGATCGCTTCGGGTTCGGTCAACAACAGGGGTTGTTCCTTCCGGATCTCGTTGCCGATCTGCTGGGCAAGTCTTGCGATGCGTTGGTCGTCGGCCATAACAGATGGTGTTTTCATTTTAACTGTGTGTGCTGTGGCAGAACGCAGTAGTTCTGGCGATCATTCAAGGTGCGATCTAGGTTAGATGACCAGGCGGAGCGCGAGGTTTACGACGATCATTAGAAACGACATGGCTGGAAGGATCAGGAGCGCGCGTTTCAGGCGCTTGGGGTCGCCGCCGGCGATGGAGCCGACGATTCGGGAGCTGACGGCGAGGCCGAACCAACCGGAGGTGATCACGATGCCCATTGCGGTTCCGGTCATGCGGGTAAACACGTCCCCAGTGATAGCGAGCGTGGTGGGGAAAACCGGCGACATGCTGAGGCCAGCCAGAAAAACGAGCACGCCGGCGGTTTTGGGATCGCGCGTTTGCAACATGAGGTAGGTTGTGAAGACCATGAAAACAGATGCAACCAGCGTAACCGTGAGGGCTGGCACAGAGATCAGCACCGGGGCCACGGCGACGCGCCCCAGCAGCAACCCGAGCGCGAATCCGAGCGAAAGCGTGTTCAAGGCGCGCGACTCCGCGATACCTTGAGCGACCAGATGCTGAACGAGCCAGTTCCAGACGCCGACCTCGCACGCTACATAGAGGAACAGCAAAAAAGCCAGAAGCCATAGTGCCGGACGCCCGACAACGTCGCCGATTTGAGAAAAGACGAAGCTTTGGGCACCGGTGGGCTGCGGCATGGGTGTGGCTACATTGACCAGCAGCGCAATACCGCCGAGTCCGGCGATGAGGTAACAGAGCCGCACTGAATTTCGCGCCAGGAGATTGGCCGAGATAAATGGAGTAGCCAGGCCGCCGAGCCCGAAAAAGAGGTTGAGCAGATTGAGAGCGGTGCCGCGGCGGTCGGGCGCAGCGTCGCTTGCCAGGGCGTTGGCCGCGGTGACGATGATTCCCCCGCCGAGGCCCAGCAGGAGCAGATCGGAGGCGATTGGCCCGAAGCCGCGCGACCGGGGCAGCAGCACCAGACCGATAGTGATGATAGCCAGGCCGAGAACCAAGCCGGCCTTCTTTCCTTCGTTGTCGATCAGCGGGCCGACTGCCACCGAGGCGATCATGAGGCCCACGGCTTGAAAGAGCGCTATGGTGCCGTTTTGTTTTGGGGTGAGTGAAAAACGTTTGGAGAGGTCGGGCAGAATAGTGCCAAGCATGGCGGCGAGCATGCCATAAATGAAGATGGCAAGGATCGCCGCCAGGATCAGCATTCAGACCGGCTTTACTCGCGCCGAGCTACGGGTTGCCCAAACCGATGCCACTGGCCATCGGCGGCCACACTGCTGCTATTGACTACAGGGGTTGCAGTGGGCACGGGCGGGCTGGAAGCGGCCGGCAAGTTGGTAACGGGCGGGGTGCTTCGAGCGGGTGGAGCGTACCGAGCGGGCGGCGCGTATCCAGAACGCGGAGCGTATCCAGAACGGGGCGCGTAGTTGGCCGGTGGCGCGTACGCATCAGGCGCAGGACCGCCGCCGTTGGGATCACCGTAGGAGATCCAGGGGCCGCCGTAATAGTAGGGATACGGCGGGTAGGGATAAGGGTAAGCCGGATAAGACGGGTACGCGTATGGATAACGATACGACGGGTAGCCATACCAGCCCCAATCGTAACCGGGCCAGAAGGCGTCGAAGCCCCAGCCAGGCCAGAAGCCACCGAAGCCGAATCCGAAGCTGAATCGATCGCCGCGGAAACCACCAAATCCGCCGCCCCGGAAACCGCCGCCGCGGAATCCGCCGAAGCCTCCGCCACGAAAGCCGCCACGGTTAGAACCACCGAATCCGCCGCCGCGGAAACCACCACCACCGGAGAAGCCGCGGCTCATACCGCCGCCAGATCCACCTCCCCGAAAACCTCCGCCACCTGAGCCTCGCCCTCCGAAGCCGCCATGACCGCCGCCATGACCTTGCGCCGAGCAGGTCGCAGCAAAAACAACTGCCAGGAAACCGATCGACAGTTTGCGCATAGACACTCCTCGAAAACAAGCATAGCGCAGGTTAGGAGTGGAGTTGAAATGCGATCGTGCAGCTGCGGTTACATGCGTGCGTGCGCTACGCTAATTCCAGTCGGCGGTGAAAATATTGAATTCGTAGCGCTGCTTGGCATCCTTGTCGGATGCGAAAACGATCTTTTTTCCGTCGGGGGAGAACTCGGGGAAGGCGGTGAAGCCGCCGAAGTTGGTGATTTGTTCCAAGCCGGTACCGTCAGTGTTGATCAGATACAGTTCGAAGCGGCGGCCGTCGCAATCGTGCTTGTTGGAGGAAAAAAGGATTTTCTTGCCATCCGGGGTGAAAGTGGGGGCGAAGCTGGCGCAGCCGAAATCGGTGATCTGTTTGATGTTTTTGCCGTCGGCATCGGAGATGTAGAGCTCCATCTTCATAGGCGAGGTGAGGTTCTCAGACAGCAACGTGCGATATTGCTGCAGGCCCTGCGGAGAAGTGGGGTGATTGGCTCGCCAAACAAGCTGCTTGCCGTCGCGTGAAAAAACCGCGCCGCCGTCATAGCCGTCGGCCTTGGTGATCTGTTTCTTGTGCGAGCCGTCGGAGTCCATGGTCCAGAGATCCAGATCGTGCGACTGCATGGAGGTGTAGACGATCTTGCCGTTTTTCCAATTGACGGTGCCTTCGGCGTTGTAGCCGGGCGCGCTGGCTAGCTTTTTGACGATCTTACCGTCATCGGTCGCAAGATAAATGACGTAGGTGGGATAGACTGCCCACAGATAGCCTTTGCTGCGGTCGACGTCGGGCGGGCAGGGGTCGCCGGCCTCGTGGGTGGAGGCGTAGATGATGTGTTTGTTATCGGCGAGGAAGTAGCCGCAGGTAGTACGTCCTTTGCCGGTAGAGACCAGGTGCTGGTCCGAGCCGTCGGCGTTCATGATGAATTCCTGGTCGCATTGCAGCTTGTCGCGCGTGGACTGAAAGATGAGCCGCTTGCCGTCCGGCGACCAGTAGGCTTCGGCGTTTTGGCCGCCGAAGGTCAACTGCTTCATGTTATCGAGATGCGGCGTTTGCGCCAGCAATGGCGCGGCGACGAGAATAAAGAAAAGGTGTTTCTGCAAATTATTATCGTATCGCAGGCCGCGCGCGCTCTGAAATGCCAGCCCAAACAGGTCAACCGCAGCCGCACGTGACCGTAGTGGTGCCGACGCTGGCGGCCGACGAGAAGCTGGCCGCTTGCCTGGAGTCGCTCAACCGGCAAACCTTCGCGGCATTTGAAACGATCGTTGTGGATAACAGCGGCAGAGGGGTGGTGGCGGCGCGCGGCCGGGTTAGCGTGATCGCTAACGAGCGAAATGTCGGGTTTGGAGCCGCGATCAACCAGGCGGTGCGGCAGTCCAGCGCGGCATTTATCGCGGTGCTGAACGATGACGCCTGCGCGAATCCGCGTTGGCTGGAGCGGTTAGTCGCAGCGATGGACGAGCGGCCGGAAGTAGGCATGTGTGCGTCGCGCATTGTGCTGGCCGGGGACGGGCGGCTGGACTCGGCGGGTATGTTGCTGTGCCGGGACGGAAGCAGCAAGCAACGCGGGCACCTGGAATGCGCGGAGTCGTACTCGCGCGACGAGGAGGCGCTGCTGCCGAGCGGGTGCGCCGCGCTATACAGGCGCGAAATGCTGGAAGAAATCGGGCTATTCGATGAGCGATTCTTTCTATACTGTGAAGATACGGATCTTGGCTTGCGCGCGCGGTGGGCGGCATGGGAGTGTCTGTACGTGCCGGACGCGGTGGTGGAGCATCAATATTCGCATTCGTCGGGAAGAGCGTCGGCATTGAAAGCCTACTATGTGGAACGCAACCGTTTGTATCTGGCGGTAAAGAATCTGCCCGCCGGCGATCTGCTGGTAGCGCCGTTATATTCGCTGGCGCGCTATTTCTGGCACGTTGTTTACGGCGTGCGAGGAAAGGGCAAAGCGGCTGAATTTCAGCAGAGCGGAAATGCTGCCGTGCGATTGCCGCTCTACGTCGCGCGCGCGTATCTGGCGCTGCTGCCGCGCCTGCCGGGCCTATTGCGCGAACGCCGCAGGATGAAACGGCGGCTCACTACGAAACAGTTTCGCGGCCTGATGCGAAGGTTTTCGATCAGCCCGCGCCAGGTGGCTGCGTTGTGAAGCCCAACAAGAACGGCAACAATGTCTTGATTTTGATTCCCGCGTTCAACGAGGCCGGGGCGGTGGGCGAGGTAGTGCGGGAAGTGCGGCAAGTGATGCCGAACGCGAGAGTGCTGGTCGTGGACGATGCCTCCAAAGACGCAACCGTGGAACGGGCCAGCGCGGCGAAGGCAGACGTACTGCGGCTGCCGTACCATCTCGGACTGGGCGGTTGCGTTCAAGCCGGATACCGCATGGCGTACGAACTTGGCTATGACTACGTGATCCGGGTGGATGGCGACGGACAACACGATCCGCACTACATTCCCGAGTTACTCAAAGTGCTGCGGACGTCTGGCTGTCATATGGTAATCGGCTCGCGCTTTTATCAGGCCAATGGGCAGCACACCAGCGTGGTGCGCGGGATGGGAATTTGGCTATTTCGGCTGGTATTACGGCCGATTCTCGGCAAGCCGGTGCACGATCCGACCTCGGGCTTCGTGGGCGTTAACCGGGAAGCGCTGCAGGTATTCAGTCAGAGCTTTCCGCTGGAGTATCCGGAGATCGAAGCGCTGGTGGTTTTGCAGCGCAAACGATTCCGGTTTCAGGAGGTGCCGTGCAAAATGCGGCCGCGAAAAGCGGGGCGCAGCAGCATCACCGCGGTAAAATCACTGTATTACATCATCCACGTGCTCTTAGGTGTGTTCGTGAATATCTTGAAGTTTGAACGGCGGCCGAGGAAAAAATAACGATGGAACGCTTGCTGGACGCGGTCACGATCCTAAGCCTGGTGTTGATGATTACGGTGCTATTTTCGGTGCGGCGGTCGCATATCCGGGTGGAATACTCGGTGAGCTGGCTGGCCGCGGCGGTGATTTTATTGCTGCTCTCGCGAGCTCACGCGCTGCTCACATGGATTTCGGAGCGGCTGGGGCTGACGTATCCGCCGATGGCGCTGATCCTGCTGGTCTCTTGCGTTTTCGTCGTGGTGATTTACCGGCTGTCGGTGGTGATCTCGGATTTGAAGGACGCTAACATCGCGATTGCGCAGCGGCTGGCGATCGTCGAATTTCAATTACAGAACCAGAATGAAAAGCAGTAAAGCAACACGAAAGGTCAAGCCGCGAGGAGCGGTTGCGGTCGCCACCGCGCCCGCGCCGCGAAAAGCGTACTGGCCGTATGCAGTTGGATTGCTCGCGGCGATTTTCGCCGTTTTCGAAGTGTACTGGCCGGCGATCAACGGTCCGTTCCTGCTGGACGACAGCTATTTGCCATACATGCTGCCGGGGTATGTCGGGCTACCGCTGAGCGGGTGGGTTGGAGGGTTGCGGCCGCTGCTGATGTTCACGTTCTGGTTGAACTACCAGAGCGCGGGCAGCCAGGAGACGTTCGGCTACCACCTGTTCAACGTGGTTTTGCATTTTGCCAACGGCGTACTAGTTCTATTGGCTGTACGGCGGGTGCTGTCGTGGGCGCGCATTGAGAAGTGGCATGCGGGAGTGCTTGCCGTGTTCGCGGCGGGCCTGTTTTTGCTGCACCCGCTGCAGACCGAGTCGGTGACCTATGTCGCCAGCCGATCGGAGACGCTCAGCGTGTTTTGGGTGCTGGCGGCATTTACGGTTTTCGTATATCGCGCCGGAGAGGCGATTTCCATTCTGCGCGCGATCGCGATTTTGGTGCTGTTCGGCGCGGCCGTATTGAGCAAGGAGCACACAGCGGTGCTGCCGGCCGTGCTGCTGCTGACGGACTTCTATTGGAATCCGGGATTCTCGCTGGCCGGTATTCGCCGCAACTGGCGCTTGTACATTCCGATCGCGGTGGGTGCGGGCTTCGCGCTGGCTTTCATCTCAAAGGCACTGAACATGGGGCCGACCGCGGGGTTCGGAGTTAAGGAATTCACCTGGTATCAATATTTCTTTACGCAATGCCGGGTGATCTGGGATTACCTCCGGTTGTTTGTGATTCCAATCGGACAAAATTTGGATCCGGACGTGGCGATCTCGAAGAACGTCCTGGATCACGGGGCGATTATCGGGCTGGCGGCGCTGCTTGCGGTGAGCGTGGCCGCCTGGATTTACCGGCGCCGGTTTCAGCTAGCATCGTACGGCTGGTTCGTCTTCTTGATTTTGCTCGCGCCGACATCGTCATTTGTGCCGATTTTGGATCCGATGGCGGAGCGCCGGCTGTACCTGCCGTTCATCGGGCTGCTGTTCATCGTGGTGGACTTTGCCAGCCGCTGGAAGACATCAAAGACGATACTGCTCACGGCGCTGAGCGTGGTGCTATTGATTGAAGCGGCGGCGACATACCAGCGCAACCAGCTTTGGAACAGCACGATCGAGATTTGGAAAGACACGGTGGCGAAATCGCCGAATAAATACCGGCCGCGATTCCAGCTGGCGTTCGCGTATTACTTAGCGGGCGATAACGGAGACGCGATCGAGCAGTTTCAGAAGGTGGCGGATTTAGGCAAACCAACTTTCGAGCTGCTGCTGGATTGGGGCTTGGCTTACGATGGGGCCGGCAATCAGCAAGAGGCCCTGCAGAAATTCAAACTCGCAGCTGGGGTCGAGGCGAATGCGCATATTTATCAGACGATCGGAAACGAATACGGCAAGATGGGCAAATACACGGAAGCGCTGGAAGCGCTAGCGACGGCGGCCAGGCTGGACCCGAGGTTTGCGATGACGTATTACACGCGAGGCAACGTTTACGAGCAGCAAGGCAACCGCGCGCAGGCGGCCGAAGAGTACCGCCAGGCGGCGCAGCTCGATCCGAAACTGCAACTGGCGCGCGACGCTCTGGCACGCGTCAGCCGATAAATGCTGCGAATCGGGGTCAACGCCCTCTATTTGATTCCGGGCGGCGTTGGTGGAACCGAAATTTATCTACGTAACCTGCTATCAGCTCTGGCGCGGATTGACGCCGCGAATCAATATGTAGTTTTCACGAATCGCGAGACCGGCGCGGAGCTGGTTCCGGCGCAGCCGAATTTCTCGCGAGATCCGCAACCGGTGCGGGCGTCGTTTCGCCCGGCGCGAATCCTGTGGGAGCAGTGGGCCTTGCCGATCGCGGTGAAGCGGCGGCGCCTGGACGTGCTCTTCAACCCGGGATTTACGGGGCCGATTTTTTGCGGATGTCCGATGGTGACGGTCTTTCACGATCTGCAGCACAAGCGGCATCCTGAATATTTTCGCTGGTTCGATCTGCCGTTCTGGAATTTCTTCCTATGGGCATCGGCGCGGCGGTCACGCGGGCTGATCGCGGTCTCGGAGGCGACGCGGCAGGATCTCAAGCAGTATTACGGAGTGGACGCGCAGGCGATTCATCATGGCGTGGAGCGCGAGTTTTTCGAAATTGCCGGCAAGCGTGAGCCGGGGGATTTCATCCTATGCGCTTCGACATCGCATCCGCATAAAAACTTGGACCGGCTGCTAAGGGTGCATGCAGCGATGCACGACGCGCCGCCGCTGGTGATTACGGGCGTGCGCGGCTTTGCGGCTAAGCAGGTGGAGCGCCTGGCGGGTCCGCGAGCGCGCATGCTGGGCTGGATTCCGCGGGAGCAACTGTTCGAACTGTTTCGTCGCGCGCGCGGATTCATTTATCCATCTATGTTCGAAGGGTTCGGGATGCCGGTTTCGGAGGCGATGGCGGCAGGAGTCCCGGTGGCATGTTCGGATATCGCACCGTTACGCGAGATCGGCGGCGCGGCCGTGCATTATTTCGATCCAGCAAGCGACGATGCCATTCGAGATGCGCTGAAGCGGCTGGCTGCGGGAGCGATACCGGCGGAAGAAGCACAGCGCCGCGCGGCTGAGTTCAGTTGGGAAAAATGCGCCCGAGCGACGCTGGATTATCTCAGCAAGTCCTCGAGCTGAATGCGCGAGTCGGTCTTCGAGTCGCGATACTTGACAATGACGGGGGTGTAGACGGAAAGTCCCCAGTCCTTGCCCATGCCCTGAGTAATAGCGCGGGAGCCGGCGACGACGACTGCATCTTCCGGAATGACGAGTGGCTGTTCGTCTGTGGCCTTATGGATGGCGCCCCGCACAACGTCATAAACGGGCGTGGAGCGGTTCAGGATAACGCCGGAGCCGAGTACGGCGCGGCGTTTGACCATCGTACCTTCGTAAACGCCGGTGTTGCCGCCCATCAGGACGTCGTCTTCGATGATGACAGGCATAGCGCCTACAGGTTCAAGTACGCCGCCGATCTGCGCGGCCGCTGAGATGTGGCAATTGGAACCAACCTGGGCGCAGCTGCCGACGAGCGCGTGCGAATCGATCATGGTCCCGTCGCCGATCCAGGTTCCGGTATTGATGTACATCGGCGGCATGCAGGTGACGCCGCGGCCGATGTAGCAGCCATCGCGAATGCTGGATCCGCCGGGGACGATGCGAATGCCACGATCGGGGGAGAGGCGCTGGACGGGAAACGTCGACTTATCGAACCACGGCTGGCGGACGGGGTTGATCGACATATCGACAATTGCGCCCATGCGGAAGCCGATCAGGATGCCTTTTTTTACCCAAGCGTTCACGTGCCAGCCGGTGGCGGCAGAGGGGTCGGGCTGAGCCGAGCGGATGGCGCCCGCGTTCAGAGCCTGTTTGAATCGCTCGAAGAGCCGGAAGTGTTCGTCAGTGTAGGATTGGGGTTTTTGTTCGAACAGCGCCTCGATGTCAGACTGCATGCACGCTCCGGCCGGCAAGCAGCCCGAGTGTCTCAAGGACCTTCTCGATTTTGGCGTGATTGGCGGAACTGGGCGGGCACATAGGCAAGCGCCACACCGGTTCCAGCAATCCCATGAGGGCCATGCCGGTCTTCACCGGGATGGGGTTGGTTTCGACGCCGTTAACCTCGATCAGCGGGAGGTATTTGCGCAGGATCTCGCGCGCTCCGGGAAAATCGTTGTTGAGGGCGCGGCGGGTGAGCTCGGTCATTTCCGCCGGAATTTCGTTGGACACGGTGCAGATTACGCCATGGCCGCCCAAAGCGATTAAGGGAAGCGTCACGACGTCGTCGCCCGAGAGTACGGCGAATCCGCGAGGGAGTTGATGGATGACGGCGGCGATCTGCGCGACGTGGCCGGAAGCTTCTTTGACGCCGATGATATTGTCGATCTCGGCTAGGCGCTTCAAGGTTGCGGTTTCGATGTTGGTCGCGGTGCGGCCCTGGATGTTGTAAACGACGAGGGGAACGTCGG